>ERZ1292629.804-Hain-H43-01um-R1-804-length-34260-cov-15_pt1 | contig 29626 bp, 36 predicted proteins | sample MGYA00564399_ERZ1292629 | MGnify/ENA primary metagenome ERZ1292629 (study PRJEB36523, sample SAMEA6512636) | groundwater metagenome | collected 2019-01-08 | study: AquaDiva: Metagenomics assemblies of 32 groundwater samples
TTCTTCTTCGCTCGCACCTTTCTTCAGGCCCAAAATGCCGTAGTAGTTTTTCATAGCGAAGCAGCATTGTACTAAGGATACGCTTCCAAAGCAAAAACCGAGACCTAAGATAATGGCAAACTACGCCATGGCTGAATATATGTTACTCTACCAATATGCTAATTTCTCGTAAAGGAGAACTCTTATGGAAAGTTCTTACCACTGTCGGGAATGTCTCCATCGCCTTTTCGAGCCATCCGTCGCGCAATTCTTTGAGCGTCTATCGCGCCCTTAGAGATTTCGACGCTCTCCAAGCGGCGTCGAATCGGCAGTTGCGGACAATTTCAAAGTACGTCATTGACAAAAAGTATGTGGTCGTGACACGTAGCGCGGACGGCGCTTCGACTATCGATGTAAGCGAACTCGGTAGAAAAGTACTCGACCGGGCCGCAGTCTTAAGTCTGCGGCCGAGGGCGCAGAAGAAATGGGATATGAAATGGCGGCTCGTGATGTTCGACATCCCGACTCACCTGAAACAGTCTAGGGACAGATTTGCGGGCACACTCAAAACGCTTGGATTTGTACACTATCAGAAATCTGTTTTCATTTGCCCGCACCCGTGCGAGGAAGAGCTTGAAGCTATCGCAGAGTATCTCGGCGTCTCCGATTACGTGGACATCGTACTGGCGAGCAAAATCTCCCGCGAAAGGGAGTATCGGACCGAATTCAAACTTCGCTAAAGTATGGTTTCTTCAGCCATGGCGGAGTTTGCCATAATAATGTAACGAGGTGCAAAGTAAAAGGGCACACGCAGGTGCCCTTTTGTCGATGTCGAGCAAACACTGTGTAGTCAGCCGGAGAGCCGTACCGAGCCTCGCATTGGTGATGTACGGTGCCCAGCGTAATAGCAAGCACTGAATACCACCACGATGCACGCCATGACGACGAATTTTGCTGCGAGCAGCTTCAGCGTCATGAATTGTGCAAGTTCAATCGCGACCTGTCCGCCGTGAACAATCGCGAAGCCAATGATGGTAACGGTGGTCAGTGCGACTGCAATTCCGCTGGTTTGCGTGGGCAACGCGAGGAAGCTTGTAATCCCGCGGCCAAGCAAAAAAGACAGAATCGCGATTAGCGCGAATCCACCGACAGATAGAACTAACGTCTCAGCGTTCATCGGAAACCTCCCTGCGTTGCTGGAACGTACAGCAATTTGACACCACCATCCGCGTAGAGTCAACTAGTTTTATGCTCCGCCCTCTGGAGGAGTTTGATCCTGCGGCGGTGTCTGTTGATTCTGATTCATCGCTGTGCCTATCGTGCTCATCGCGGTCGAGAGTGCCTCCGCAGCGGATTTGATTGCTGCGGCGTCTGTGCCTGCGCGCGCTGATTTAAGGGCGTCGATTTTTTCCTGCACATTCTTTTTGATGTCTTCGCTCACCTTGTCGCCGTGCTCGCGAAGCGCTTTCTCGGCGGCGTAGATGATTTGGTCGGCGGCATTTTGCGCCTCTACCAACTCGCGTTTCTTGGTGTCCGCATCGGCGTTTGTTTCCGCGTCTTTACGCATCTTTTCCACTTCCGCGTCGGAGAGTCCCGATGAGGCCTCAATGCGGATGGACTGCTCTTTATTCGTTGATTTGTCCTTCGCCTTCACCGAGAGGATACCGTTGGCGTCAATGTCGAACGACACTTCGACTTGTGGAGTGCCACGCGGCGCAGGCGGAATGCCGTCGAGGTTGAAGCGGCCGAGCGATTTGTTGTCTGCGGCCATAGGACGTTCACCCTGCACGACGTGAATTTCAACCGACGGTTGATTGTCGGATGCCGTAGAAAAGGTCTGCGAGCGCGATGTGGGGATGGTTGTGTTGCGCTCGATGAGCTTGGTCGCGACGCCGCCCATGGTTTCGATACCGAGTGAAAGCGGGATTACATCGAGGAGAAGCACGTCTTTGACGTCGCCCTGCAAGATGCCGCCCTGGATGGCCGCGCCGATGGCGACGACCTCGTCGGGATTCACACTCAGATTGGGTTTCTTTCCGAAATATTCTTCAACCGCCTTCTGCATAGCGGGCATGCGGGTCTGGCCTCCTACGAGAACGACTTCGTTGATGTCCCCGATTTTAAACGGTGATGCCGCGACTGCGCGTTTCGTTATCTCCATCGCGCGGTCGAGAAATTCGCGTGAGAGTTCTTCCAGCTTGCCGCGGGTCATCTTGATGAGAAGGTGCTGCGGTCCCGCATCGGTGGAGGTGATGAACGGAATGTTTATTTCGCTCTCAAGCGCGGTTGAAAGCTCGATTTTTGCTTTCTCTGCCGCCTCGTCGAGCCGTTGGCGCGCGAGCGGATCCTTGCTCACGTCAACACCCGATTCCTTTTTGAACTCATCAGCTATCCACGTCATTATCTTTTGGTCGATGTCGCGGCCGCCGAGGTGTGCATCACCGTCGGTGGAGCGGACTTCTATCACGTCGTCACCGACTTCGAGCACCGAGATATCGAACGTACCGCCTCCGAAATCGAAGACAGCTATCTTTTCGTTCTTCTTTTTGTTGAATCCGTACGCGAGCGCTGCTGCCGTCGGCTCGTTGATAATGCGCTTCACCTCGAGACCCGCGATTTTGCCTGCGTCTTTGGTCGCCTGGCGCTGCGAATCGTTAAAATATGCAGGCACCGTGATGACGGCCTCGGTAATCGTCTCACCGAGTCGTGCCTCCGCATCCTGCTTCAGCTTCTGAAGTATCATCGCGGAGATTTCCTCGGGTCGGTACCATTTGTCGGCCATTTTGACCTCGATACCGCCGCTCGCGGACTTCTGCGTCTCAAAAGAAACCGCAGAACGGTCCTTGCTTACAGCCGCTTCATCAAAATTGTGGCCGATAAAGCGTTTTATTTGGTATATGGTGTTCTTGGGATTCGTGACACCCTGCCGTTTCGCGAGGAGCCCGACCAGCCGTTCGCCCGTTTTTGATATCGCGACGACTGAGGGAGTGGTGCGCGCACCCTCCGCATTTTCAATTATTTCCGGCTCGCCGCCTTTGACGACGGCCATTGCCGAGTTGGTTGTACCCAAGTCTATTCCGAGAATTTTTGACATATTGTTTTGAAATGAATGAGTAAACGGGTCTCCGTAGAGGTATTTGTATACACCTCGGAGAGCCCCTTGTCAAATTCGTGGGGCTACTTTTTGACGACGATTTGAGCCGCGCGCAAGACTTTTCCGTTCATTTTGTATCCGAAGCGCAGGATTTTCGCGATGGTGCCCGATGCTCCGGGAAATTCGTCCGACTCGGCTGCCGTTTCGTGCTCTGCATGGTCTACGGGCTCGCCGATTGTGCCGAACCGCTCTACGCCATGACGTGAAAGGACGTCGAGAAGCTGATTGCGAATCTGTTCGATACCGCTACGCCACCCCGCATCCATCTTTTCCCATGCGGGTGAGCCTGTGGCCATATCAAAACCGTCGAGCGCGGGGATAATGTCCGCTATCAACTCCTCTTTGGCACGGGTGCCCAATCGTTCGGCGCTCGCGAGCATCTCTTTGCGTGCGTTTACACTATCGGCCTTGCACCGCTGCCAGCCGTCGAGATATTCCTGCCGCTGCGCCTTCACCTCCGCAAGCTCGTCTTTCAGCTTCTTGAGCTTTGCCTGCGCAGCGCCGACATCACCCAGATCTTCATCAGGTTCAAAGTTGACTTCGACGTCCGTATTCGCATCGTTCATGTGATTTAGCGAAATCATGCCGCGCAATCGTCCATATGGCGCGGCGCATTGCAGTATAACAAAATTGGCTTTCCCGAAAAGGACGACGGCGGCCACTGAAGTAGTGACCGCCGCTGTGTATCGCCCTTACGAAACAATTTTGACGTACTCGATGATTCTTTGCACCGAGCCGGACGCAGACATGATGATGAGGCCGATGAGAATACAGGCCGTCCATCTTATGTGCCGTTCCGCGTCAAGATCGATTACGGGACGATAATCTGAGTTAGTACGCATTGGACACTTCCTACTTGGTTGTGTCCCCACACTCTCCCACCTGTAATTATATAACGATAAAGCCACTAGGTCAAGAGTCCCTTTCGGGACTCTTGTTTGCTAACGCTTAGACCATTGCGGCGCGCGGCGGGCGGCTTTGAGACCGAACTTCTTGCGTTCCTTGGCTCGCGGGTCGCGCTTGAGGAAGCCGCGTACCTTGAGGTCTTTGCGTTGCTCAGGAGTGACTTCTATCATCGCGCGTGAGAGTCCGAGACGGATAGCTTCGGCTTGAGCCTTCTGTCCCCCGCCTTGCACGTGTGCGGAGACCGCGTAGGTCGCGCCGAGGAGTGTGAGCGGCGAGAATGCCATCTTCACCATGACATCGAGCGGGAAATATTCATCCGCCATCTTGCCGTTGACGAGCATTGAGGAAGTCTTGGCTTCGGTGATGCGCACGCGCGCGGTCGCCGTCTTGCGTCGTCCTACTGCTTCTGTGTACCGTGCTTCTTTTGCCATAGTTATTCGGTGATAGATAAATTTTTCAAGCGGGGCGTGTGCATCGTGTTGCGCGGGAGCATGCGGGCGACGGCGCGGCGGATTGCCTCTCCGTTACCCTTGCGGGCGGTGAGCGAAGCAAGGCTCTCCTTCTTCAAGCCTCCCGGATATCCGGAGTAGGTTGTGTAAATGGTGCGGGAGCGCTTGCGTTCACGGATGTAGAGCTTGCCCGCGTTTGATACGGTGACCTTTACGTCCGAATTCTTGTTCGGGGTGTAGTCGGCGCGCGTCTTGCCCATGAGCGCCTTTGCGGCCTCGGAAGCGACGCGTCCGAGCGTGCGACCCGCGGCATCGATGGTATATGTGTTATCCGCTTTCATACTATTTTACAAATTCGATGCGGGCGGCTTCGATGACACGCTTGCCGATTCTGCCGAGAAGTGTGATGCGGGTGTAACCGCCTGCCCGCTTGGCGTATCGCGGTGCGTAGACATCGTGAAGCTTCTTCATCACTTCGCGGGAACCTCCCATGCGCGTATCTACCGTGCGGCGCGATGCGAGCGAATTCTTCTTGGCGGTCGTCACCATGCGCTCCACAAAGGGCCGGAGCTCTTTTGCACGCGCGACGGTTGTGGTGATGCCCTCATCGAGGACGAGTGAACGCGCAAGGCTGCGCAGAAGGGCCACGCGCTGCCCCTTCTTGCGACCCAATGTTCTTCCCTTGCGATGATGCTTCATACCCGTGTTACTTGTCGTTGCGGAGTGTCAGACCCATGTTAGAAAGTGCGCGTTTGATATCTTGCAGGCCTTTCTGGCCGAGCCCTTCGATAGCGAGGAGGTCGTCTTCGCGCTTGCGGACCAGACCGCCGACGGTGCGGATGGAAGCGTTGTCGAGCGCCATCTCAACGCGCTGCGGCATGCTGAGCTCTGTGATACGGGTCTTGAGCACTTCCGCGTCCATGGCACCGCCTTTGTCTTCGCGGCTGCCCGTGCTTTCGGGGATGCCCATGAGCGCCTCCGGTGCTTCGTCTTCCTTGAAGCCGACGACGGCCTTGAGCTGATGAATCATGGTCTCAATGGAGCGTTCGAGCGCTTCGCGCGGAGCGAGCGTGCCATCGGTCTCGATGACAATGCGCAAACGGTTGAAATCCGTGCGGTCACCGACACGCATGTTCTCGACTTCGTAATTCACGCGGCGGATGGGCGAGAAAATCGCATCAAGTGCGATAGTGCCGATTTCGACGCGCTCCTTCTGATGCATTTCCTTGGCGATGTAGCCGAGACCGCGCTCTGCGCGCAATTCTATCTCCAGGTTCACCTTGCCCGTGATACCGGCGATATGTTGCTCGGGGTTCAATATTTCAACCTGGCCCGGCAACTTGAGGTCTGCGGCGGTTACTTCCTTCGGACCCTTCACGGAAAGCGTAATGGTCTGAGGTTCGTCGGTGAGGAGCTTGAGGCGGATTTTGCGGACATTGAGCAAGAGGGTGACCACGTCTTCTTTGACGCCTTCGATGGTGGAAAATTCGTGTGCGACGCCCGGAAGCTTGACGTGCGTGACGGCCGCCCCAGGAAGCGAGGAAAGAATGATACGGCGCAGGGAGTTGCCGAGCGTGTAGCCGTAGCCCGGATAAAGGCCGTCTATCTCGTAGGTGCCGCTTCGCTCCGATTCGGAGACAACGCGGGGTTTGCTGGGCAGTGCAATGTGATAATCGGACATATCAATAGATTCTTTCCTCTAATAAATAAAAAATACCGATAGACGCAAAAGTGGGCAACAGTATAACACTATCTGCTGTAGAACTCAAACAGCGTCGGATAATCGAGGCCCGTCTCGACGGTGTTGTATGCCGGCTCCCCTACCACCGTCGCTTGAAGGAGGTTGAGGTCGACATTGAGCCACGACGGAACGGTACGCGTGTTTTCCGCTTTGTTTTCGAGCAGTCCCGCAAAAAGCGGGCTCTGGCGGCTCCCTTCGCGGATGCCGATGACGTCGCCCTTCTTGACGCGGTGGGAAGGCACGGTTGTCCGCTTGCCGTTGATGGTGATATGACCGTGAGAGACCGCCTGGCGTGCGGCACGGCGCGTCGGCAAAAGCCCCGCCCGGTAGGCGGCGCTGTCGGCGCGCATTTCGAGCGAGCGGTGAAGGGTCGTGGAAGGGTCGGGCTGTGTGTATGCGGCCTCGGCGTAGTTGGAGAGTTGGCGCTCCGAAATGCCGTAGGTGAAGCGTACGCGCTGCTTTTCCAAAAGTTGGCGGCCGTAATCGCTGCCTCCGCGGCCTCCGCGTGAGTTCTTTTTGTTGGCTGCCGAGCGGGCCTCGGAGAGCGCGAATTTCTGCGACTGCGTCTTCTCGAAGATGGCCGCACCGAGGCGTTTTGCAATCTTGAATTTTGATTTAATTAACAACATAAATTATTTATAGTGAGCTTGTCGAACTATACGCGGCGGGGCTTCGGCGGTCTTGGGCCGTTGTGCGGGACAGGCGTGTCGTCGGCGATACGCGTCACGTCGATGCCTTTGCCTGCAAACCCGCGCAATGCGCTCTCGCGTCCTGCACCGACTCCACGGATAACCACGTCGACTTCCTTGACTCCGATGATGACTGCTTTGTCGCCGACGAGCTCACCGACTTTGGCGGCCGCGAACGGCGTCCCTTTCTTCGCACCTGAAAAGCCGAGGGCTCCCGAAGACGACCACGCGACGGCGTTGCCGTTTTTGTCGGTGAGAAGGACCTTCGTATTGTTGTAGGTCGCGTGGATATGGAGCGTCCCTGCGAGGATGTTCTTCTTGGCAATACGGGCAAGCGAGCGCGACTTGAGCCCCTGGTCCACACTCCCGCCTGATTTTCTGATGATTCTTTTCTTTCCCATATCTATTATGTTTTCTCCAACTTGCGGCGGCCTGAGGTCATCGTCTTACGGACGTTGCCGCGGACCGTGCGGGAATTGGTTTTTGAACGTTGGCCTCTGCCCGGAAGGTGCTTCGCGTGGCGGCTGCCGCGGTAGGATTTGATGTCTTTGAGGCGGCGGATGTTGGCACTGATGTCGCGGCGCAATTCGCCTTCTACGGTGAATTTCTCAATCGCCTCACGGAGCGCCGTTTCTTCCTTGGCGGTCACGTCTTTGGGCTTCTTGCCCGCTTCTATCTTGAGTGCGGCGAGCGTCGCGAGGGCACGCGGCCGGCCGACGCCGTAAATGGCGGTGAGTCCTATCTCAAGCCGCTTTTCTTCCGGTATGGTGATTCCTGCGATACGCATAGTCAGTTTTTAGTTTCGGGTTTTTTGTTTTTAGTTGCTGATTTGTTTGTATTTCTGTTTTTCTGAAAACTAGAAACTACAAACTTAAAACTATTTCTAGCCTTGTCTCTGTTTATGTCTCGGATTCTTACAAATAACCCACAATCTCCCGCGGCGTTTGACGGAGCGGCAGTGCGTGCAGATCTTTTTGACTGAGGATTTTACTTTCATGGGTACGAATTTGCAAAACGTAATGATAATCCCGTCTCCGAACTCCGGAGTGCGCGACTCTCATTGTTGGCCCTTAGGTGCGTCTGACGATGCGCGCCCGTCCCCCGTAGGGGTCGAGTCGCACTTCTACTTTGTCACCGACAAGCACTTTAATTCTGTGCAGACGCATTTTTCCGGCGAGATACGCGAGTACGCGCTCCCCGCCTTCAAGCTTCACCTGAAAAAGAGTGTTGGGAAGCGCCTCATCGACGACTCCGTGCACAACCTCAAGTTCGGTCATATCTGCGTGGCGTAGAATAGCAGCTCCTTTGGCGTTCGTCAATACAGCGGCGGCTATTTGCCGGCGGAAGGCTCCGCTACTACGATTTTGATGTCAGCTGCATTGGAGGGGAAGGTGTTCTTCCAGAATGGCGCGATGCGCGCGTTTGCTTCGAGTACGCTTGGGAATCCGTTGGCTATCCCTTGGAAAGCCGAGCTGTCTTTGCCCGCAAGCGCGGCTGCAAGCGCAGTAGAATCCACCTTCCAAATGATGAGCGCCTTGCCTGAAGCGACAAGATTCAACACACCGGCTTCGGCGCCCTCTCCTTGGGTAAGCGCACTCACCGTGAAGCCCTCACCGGGCTCTATGGTAACGGGGGGATTGTCTGAGTCGGTGAACGCAATCTTGGCGACAGCTTGCGCAAAGGCTTCTTTCGGAAAGACAGGAATTTCGACATGTGCCTTCTCGTGAATTCTCACGGAGTCGCCCGCCTCCTTGGTCGTGGGCTGCGACTCGTACGTGACGGTGATGAGTTCAGGAAATACTAACGCGTCGTCCTTTACTTGCGCCGCCGCCGCCTCGTGCGCCTTCCCTTCGAGCCTCCCGCGGACCAATGACACGGCCGCTTCGAGCGCACCAGGTGCGGTGCCCGGCTGATCACCCGAGGCGCCTCCACTCATTGCCGCGGAAGACTTCGCGCTCACGGCCGCGTACAAAGCAGGATTTGTCTTTAGTCCCGGGAGTGTGAACTTCGTGGTCGGACCGATGTTGTATTTGTCACCCGGTTGGTCGGCAATCACCGTGACGGTGACGGTTCCCGGCACGGAGCCACTCTTCCCCGGCACAACGATATCCGAGGCGGCGCGGTAAATCAGACCCTGCGGTGATTCAAAGCGGGTGGTCTTAATGAATTTCAGGGGCGTGGCGGAGTAGGAATTGGATATCGTAATACTCCCCGACGCTTTTGATTCGACGGGGGTTGTCCCCTGCGCGGCAACGACCTCGGAATCTTCGAGGTCGAATGTCTGCATCGTATATGAGAGCGTCCCCTCGGGGGCCGACGAACCCTCCCGTGCCGTAAGCGCGGCTGAATTGAGTTCCGCGGTGCGGGATTTAGGAGTAACGGTGATGGTGGTGGAACCGAAGAAGAAGAGCAGCCCGGCCACAATGCACAAGACGACAACCGACGCACCTGCCCACATCCAGAGGCGCGAAGAGCGGCGGGGCGGAACGCCTCCCGACATAGGAGGACCCTCACGGAAGTCGCGTTCCATGGTAGTAGGTGCGATTGCGGGACGATAGGGGCGGGGGCGGGCAGGCGCTTGGATACTTCGTATGCCTCGCGGAGCCGCATCATCAAAGCTCCCGTCGTCACCCGGCGGCGGCGTTTTTATCGGAATGCTGCGGGGCCCGTCCTGCGCAGGCTCTTCAGGCGGCTTCGGCGGAAGCGGCCGCGGCCTGAAACTCTGAGGCGGATTGGAATCGTCGCCCGGCGGAATAATGTCCTGAAAATAATCTTTTGCCATTGTGTTCCATTCTACATCACCCGCGTCACGAGCGGCCTTCCTCTATGTGAACAAGTGCCGCGGCGGTAAGCAGGGCGCTGTCGGCACGCACGTTGTTGTCTTGAAGTATCTGATGCGCGAAGTCAGCGGGCTTGAGTGCGCGCACGGTGAAGGGTTGCGTCGTCGTCGTAAACTGCGCGAAATCAATACGCGAGAAAAGCGTCGAAAGCCATGGAGCGAGGTCGTCATGAGTGGCAAGTATCAAATGATTCGGCAGTCGGCGGCGCGAGACGAGCTTCGCGATGACCTCGCCGAAGACGCGCACGAGCTCGGGCTCCGTCTTTGCCATCGCGACACTAAGTGCTTCGCACGCGGGGTCGTGGCATTCGCCGCGCGCGATAAGCCGCAGTAGCGTGACCGTGTGCTCCATCATGCCGTCGGGACTGATGCGCTTCAAAATCGTCGTCTTCCCTTCTGTGGACACTCCGTGCTCGGTCGTGACGCTGTCGCGGACAACCATGAAGTTGCTGCCCTCGCTCGCCATATCGACGACGAGATAATCCTCGGGCACGTCGGGCATACCCCGCATGACCGAAAGTATCGCGTGGACACCCGAGCGCGTGGTGATGCGACGTGCGCCGAAAAGCTGTCGCAGCGCGGCCTCGGCGGAGTCACGGAGGCGGGAGTCGCACGCGCTGAGCAAGGCTGTGACGGCAAGCTCCGAGCAGGGCTTACCGACCGGTTTGGCGGTCGGATAACCGTTCATTTCCACCCGGATGACGCCAGCCTCGAGAACCGCATCCTTCTCAACGGCGACACTTGCTATGGCTTGCTGTGCGAGCTTGCTTATCATTGCAGCGCTCACTTTTGTGGGCTCCGGGAACGTGATGCGCGCAGCGATAGTTTTTGATTGTGTCCACGGCGCACGGATGACCGCATAGACCGAAACCGGAAGCGCGCCACCCTGCTTGCGGTACTCGGCAAGCACTTGCTGCCCCGTCTCGGCCAAATGCCTGCCGATAGCGGCGATGATGGCCGCAGGCTCGCGCTCTTCGAGCGGGAGAATGCTGCGTTTGGCGGCAAGGAGGCGCGCCGGGCCCTCTTTCGGGACAGCGAGGATAGCAAGCGCAGCGCTTCCGCTTCCGATATCCGCAACCGCGACGATTTTTTCGCGTGCGCGATTCAGGTGTATGCCGAACATCGCATCAGTATACCAAGAGATTATTGCAAGATTGCTTTTATCCGACGAATACCTGCGGCGACGGCTTCCTCTTTTTTTATTTTGAACGTCCCCGCAAGCTCGGAAGTGTTTGCGACATGCGGCCCGCCGCAAAATTCTATGGAAAACGCTTTGTCGAATTGCGGATTTTCCGCCGACGCACCTTTGGGCCCCAGTGAATACACCGAAACCATGTCAGGGTACTTCGCGCCGAATTCATGCTCGGCTCCTAGCTTCTCCGCCTCTTCCTTCGGCAGCGTCGAGCGGGTCATCGGAAGTCCCTCCTGTATTTTTTCGTTGACGATGCGCTCCACTTCCTGTATCTGTTCGGGCGTCATCTTGGAGCCGTACGAGAAGTCTATGCGAAGGCGTTCTTGGGTGATGTTGCTTCCCCGCTGCTTTACGGACGGTCCAAGTACGAGCTGCAGTGCCTTCAAGAGCAGGTGGTGGGCTGTGTGCAAACGCGTCGTCTTCTCCGACTGGTCGGCGAGACCGCCTTTGAATTTCTGTTCACTTCCCGAACGCGACAGCGCACGGTGCTTTTCCATTTCCTTTTTGAACCCCTCACTATCCACATCAAGCCCGCGCTCTTTGGCGAGTTCGAGTGTCATTTCAAAGGGAAAACCGTGGGTGGTAAAAAGCGTGTAGGCTTCCTGCGCCTCTATGTGACCCGTTGCGGCGATTTTCTCAAACTCTTTCATCCCCGCTTCAAGTGTGTGCGCGAATTGGACTTCTTCGCGCCATATCTCCTCCGTGATATGTGCGTACATCTCTTCACTCGCAAGATCGGGATAGGCTTGCTTGTATTTTTCTATGAAATCGACGGCGCAGCGCACGAGCATGCTGTCTTCCTTCTTCTCCGCGGCGATGCCGAGTTTCTGCGCGTGCTGGGATGCGCGGCGGATGAGGCGGCGCAAGACGTATCCGCGCTCGGTGTTGCTCGGCCGTACACCCGCTTCGAGCATGAAAGTCGCGGCGCGCATGTGGTCGGCGACGATGCGGAAAGAGCGCTGATAGCGGCTGTCGGTGTATTCCTTGCCTGAGAAATGAATGAGGAGGCCTATGGTGTCGGCAAAAACATCTATTGCGAAAACATCAGGGTCACCCTGTGTTGCCGCGGCGATGCGCTCAAGCCCGCCGCCGAAATCCACATTTTGCTTGGGCAGCAAGGCAAACGAACCGTCGGGCTGCTTCAGATACTGCATGAAGACCGAGTTACCTATCTCGAGGAACCGTCCGCAATCGCAATTGGGGTGGCACTCGGCGCCAAATTTCGGGTCATGCGGCGTCCCAAAGTCGTAAAACACCTCACTATCAGGTCCGCCCGGCTCGCCCGCGGGCATGTTTTCGGGGACTCCCGCACGGCTCCACCAATTTTTCTTGGCTTCGTAGTAAAAGATGCGTCCGCCCTGCATGCCGAGGCGGTACCCGTCGGCCTCAGAGCCGATGGCGACGACTTTCGCCTCTATTCCCTTGTCCGCAAAAAGTTTCGTCCAAACCTCGGCGGATTCGGTATCGCGTGGGACGTTATTCTTCTCGTCACCGATGAATGCTGTCACGTAGAGATTCTTCGGATCGAGACCGATTTCGGAAGTGAGGAACTCGAAGAAAAAAGGCAGCTGCTCCTTCTTGAAATAATCACCGAGCGACCAGTTGCCGAGCATTTCGAAAAATGTCGTGTGGCGGTTGTCGCCGACCTCTTCTATATCCTCCGCGCGAAAACTCTTCTGACTGTTGACGAGGCGGTTGCCTTTGGGGTGCGGCTCGCCGAGGAGGTACGGCACAAGCGGTTGCATTCCGCTTCCTGTGAAAAGAGTCGTCGGGTCGTTCTGCGGGACGATGGGTGCGGACGGAATGATAGTGTGCCCACGTGCTTTGAAAAATTCCAAATACTTGGTGCGTATCTCGTTGATGGTCATTTAGAAGAGATTAACGTGTTTTTCAGAAAAGAAAAGGGGTTCCGCACCGCGGAACCCTCTCTTTCGAGCGCAATAGCGCGCTCGAGATGTGAGTAGATCATGATCGGTGGCGGAAGTTTTTTTACAACCGTTACCGCGTAAGTTCCGACGATGATGGTGATTAGAGCCAGAGTTACGCCTAGCAGCCACCACGCGTTGCGATGGAGCCAACGTCCAAACTTGGTCATGTGATATCCCCCGAACCAAAGACGTTCAAGCGACGTCCCGCGGCAATATACGCCTTACCTTTTGCTATATCAACCACGAGGCGATACTATGCGCCTCAATGAAGTACGACATCCACACACTCAAAAACGGCTTGCGGGTCGTACTCGTCCCCATGCCGCAGACGGCTACCGCTACGGTGGTCGTGATGACGGGCACGGGCTCGCGGTATGAAAATGAAAGGGAGAACGGCCTCGCCCATTTCTTGGAGCATATGTTTTTTAAAGGCACGAAGAAGCGCGCGAGCGCCCGCGCAATCTCGGAGGAGCTCGACGCCGTCGGCAGCATCTACAACGCTTTCACCTCCAAAGACCGCACGGCCTACTATGCCAAGGTCAGCGGCCGTTATGTAGATACCGCGATTGATGTGATAAGCGACATTTTTCTTAATTCCACACTACCGGGCAAAGAGATAACCAAGGAGCGCGGCGCTATCATTCAGGAGATAGATATGTACGAAGACATGCCGATGCATACTATTGATAATGTCTTTGACGCGCTCATGTACGGCAAAGAGCATCCGCTCGGCCGCACGATACTGGGGCCAAAGGAAAACATCCGCGCATTCTCGCGTACTGACTTCGCAACTTATCTGAAAAGAAACTACGTCCCCGCAAATACGGTCGTCTGCGTCGCGGGTGCGTTCAACTCGCCGAAAGTGCTCGCCAAGATAAAAAAGGAATTCGGACGCGTGAAAAAGACCGAAGCGCCGGGGCTCATCCCCTTCACCGCCACGCAGGATGCCCCGCGTATCTCAATTAAGGAGAAGGCAACCGACCAGACGCAGCTGATGATTGGCGTCCCCGCATATCCGTACTTACACAAAGATGAATACGCATTGAGTGTGCTCGCCACGATTCTCGGCGGTGGCATGAGCAGCCGTCTCTTTCTCGAAGTGCGCGAGAAGCGCGGACTCGCCTACTCGGTGCACGCATCCGTGGACAAGTATCCCGACACAGGCGCATTTGTCGTGCAAGCGGGTGTGGAGCATGGGAAGCTCGAAAAAGCCGTGGAGACCATTCTCGCCGAATTCCGTAAGATAAAGCGCACCAAAGTATCTAAAGTGGAGCTTGAGAAGGCCAAGTCCTACATGAAGGGCACGATGACCCTAGCGCTCGAAACGAGTGATGCCGTAGCTCAACACGCATCCACATCACTTATCTCCATCGGCCGCGTGCGCCATATTGAGGACGTCATCAAGGCAATAGATAAAGTCACGGCCGCGGACATTCAGCGTGTGGCGAAAGACATCCTCCAAACAAACAAATTGAACCTAGCCATCATCGGCCCGCATTTGCATAAGGAAGAACTGCTGAAACTTTTGCGAGTCTAGACTTGCGAACCGTTCATGCTAGGTTTTATGGAGCCCAAGAATTGTCCTGGGTTGAACAGCTTGGAGTAGTTCCCATGCCCACAGGCTTAATGTGCTTAATGGTGACGCTGGGTACTACTGCAGCCACCATGATCAATTCCGAGCCGAGTACCTTTGTGCTCTTACTTGCGCTGATGTGTTTGATCGGCAGCGGAGTAATGATTATCTGCGAACGCGAACCACTATAGGCGGCCGGACTCTGAGTAGTCCGGTTGTGCTCGGCTAGATACTCGTTCGTTTTGCTGAAGGGTTTGGAGCCGAAGAAGCCGTTTTATCGGGCTTGTTCCGCATACACGTCTCGTTCCAGAATATCAATAGCTCTCTGGCCGATTTTGTAAAGCTCATCCGGATCATTTGTCCGATCACCCGCATAAACATGGGGGTCACGTGTTTCGCTGGAATACTTTCCAATATCGGTTATATACACTTTGCAATCTCCGCCTGCTTTCGGCTTAACAACAAACCAGGCATCCAGTCCCGTTGCACCGCTTACAAGTTTAATTCCGTTTTCTCGCGCAATATCCATGTCTCGTATCACAGCAATTTTAATATTTTGCATGTCTTCACGGGTTATGTTGTGTGCGTTACGGAACAAGGTTTTGAGGTCAAAGACGTAGTTTTTCCCACCCTCGCTGAGGTCAGTCACCAAGAGACCAAGAACATTGTCGCGGGTTGCTATTCCCCGCACCGTTCCCGGAATATTGAAACCTTCACGTTTTTCTTTTACAAGACTCGCTTTTACTTTGCGAATCTCCCTCCATTGGGCAAGTGTGTCGGCTAACGACTCTTCCGGATGCAAATCAAGTGATTTTTTAAATATAAAGCCCTTTAGGGTGCCTAGCTCTGTGTGATTAAGAGATACCTTATGTATGTCACTTTCATCACCCCAATCAATGCGTTTTGCCTCAAAATCTATTGAGGGGACTCTTTCCGAACGAGTCTCATTAGGGCGAATAAGACTTATATTTTTTAGGTGTATCGTTTTCTTTCCTTCTTCCATATCGCTACATTATAGCCAGTCAATCGGTTTTTTGTTGTGCTCGACTAGGTATTCGTTCGCTTTGCTGAAGGGTTTGGAGCCGAAGAAGCCATTTGATGCCGAAAACGGGGAGGGGTGGGCGGATTCGATTACCAAATGCTTGGTGCGGTCTATGTGGGCACCTTTTTGCTTGGCGTAATTGCCCCAGAGGATAAAAACGAGGTTCTCGCCTGCCCGGCCAGGGCGCTCTTCGGAGAGTTTGCGAATGACCGCATCGGTAAATTCTTCCCAGCCCTTCCCCTGATGCGAGCCTGCGGTGCGTGCGCGCACGGTGAGTGTCGCGTTGAGAAGTAAGACGCCTTGCTTGGCCCAACGTTCAAGGTCACCTGTTTTATTTTTCACGGGCCCGATGTCAGTCGCCAATTCTTTAAAAATGTTTTGCAGCGACGGCGGTAGCGGCACGCCTTCGGAGACCGCAAAGCAGAGGCCGTTGGCCTGCTGCGGGCCGTGGTACGGGTCTTGGCCGAGGATGACGACTTCTACTTTGTCGAAGGGGCAAAGGTCGAAAGCGCGGAAAATGTTCTTGGGCGCAGGATAGACGATTGCGTGTTGATACTCCCCTTTCACGAATTCCCGGAGTGTTTTGAAATAGTCCTGCCCCCACTCCTCTCTCAGCGCCTCTTTCCATGAGGCTTCGATTTTTACGTCAGACTCTTCCATAGAGCCAGTATACCGAAGGTTCTTAAAAACCTGAGGCCCTCGCAAAAAGCTATGCGGGGGCCCAAGGGTCGATGGTTACCGGTCAGCGCGAATCTGCCAACTTAGCGCCCCGGACGGCGTTCTCCTGGAATTCTATGGCTGTCCATTTGGTCAGCCGTGATTCAGCCGCGCGGAACAGGAATCCCACCAATGCTCCGGCTACGGATAGCAGTATTACCGTCATCACGAGCTCTGTTTTATCTGGGCCCGCGCTGGTTCGGAAGACCAGTCCGATGATGACAACAAAACTGAAGACGCAGACAAGGCGGATGAATTCCGCAAATGCAGTGGCGAAGTTGAGCGGAATGTTCGCGGCAATTCGACACTCGTCCTGGTATCGCCTTACTGCGACCATGATGAGCGCCGCAAAAGTCACTTGCGGTATCGAGTGTAGAAAGAAGTGGGTAACGACACCCGATGCTAGAAGTTGCTGTTCGAAGATCGCAACCAGACCCGAAACAAAGATCAGAGCAGCGAGCAGGATAGCAGTGGTCATGCGTGGCATGACGGACTCCCTTCTTGATTCGCCGCTGGATCAACACGGCGGGCGATAGATCCACTCCACTGGTGATGATATGTAGGCCGTGTAAAAGGGTCAAGGTGTTGCGACTTATACACGCCTACTATTGGCGAGGCTCGAAAAGCCCTTCCTATTGTGGTATACAAGAGCGGGCGCAGGCCCCTTTTATTATTTCGATCCAACTAAGACAGACTCCATGAAAAAAGGAAAATACCCCGTCCATGTAAAGTTCCCCGGCAAGCTGCTCATCGTGGGCTTCGGCTCCATCGGGCAGGGTGTCTTGCCTTTGATACTCCGCCACATCGGCATCGATAGAAAAAACATTTCCATCATCACCGCCGACAACTCCGGCAAGGCAATAGCAAAGAAAGAAGGCATCCCGTTCAAAATCCAACCGCTTCTCAAAGATAACTATCAGGAAGTGCTCGACCAATATTTGCAGAAGGGTGATTTTCTTTTGAACCTCTCGGTCGACGTCTCCTCGGTCGACCTCATGGCCTACTGCAAGGAAAAGGACATACTCTACCTCGACACCGTGGTCGAGCCGTGGCTCGGCGGCTACACCAACCCGAAACTCTCAATTACCGACCGCTCCAACTACGGCCTGCGCGAGACTTTGCTAGCCGCCAAGAGGAAGTTCGGCAAAGGGCCGACGGCAGTATCCACTCATGGCGCGAACCCCGGCATCGTTTCCCACTTCCTCAAGCGAGCGCTGATTCAGATAGCGAAAGATACGAAGCTGAAGCACAAGAAGCCGACATCGCGGGAGGATTGGGCGAAGCTTATGAAAGACCTGGGTGTGAAATCTGTCCATGTGGCCGAATACGATTCGCAGAAGTCCAACAAGCCGAAGAAAATCGGGCAATTTGAAAACACGTGGTCAGTGCCGGGGTTCCATTCCGAGGGTCTCCTGCAGCCTTCTGAAATGGGCTGGGGCACGCACGAAAAGCATTTCCCCAAAAACGGCCATCGTCACAAGGGCGGTTGCGGTGCCGCCATCTACCTCGACCAACCGGGTGCACGCACGCTGGTACGCACCTGGACTCCCGAACACGGTCACTTCCTCGGCCGCGCCGTCACCCACAACGAATCCGTCTCTATCGCCGACTACTACACGGTGAGAAAGGGCGCCAAAGCCGTATACCGCCCCACCGTGCACTACGCCTATCGCTGCTGCGATGTGGCGATTCTTTCTATAGAAGAGTGCTTCGGCCGCAACTCCGTCTTGCAGAGCGACTGGCGTATTCTGATGGATGACATCGTCTCAGGTATGGACGAGCTAGGCGTGCTTCTCATGGGCCACAAGAAAAACGCGTACTGGTACGGTTCGCAACTCACGATGGACGAGACCCGCGAGCTCGCTCCGTATCAGAATGCGACGGGGCTTCAGGTAACCGTCGGTGTCTTGGGCGGGATGATATGGGCGATAGAAAATCCGCGTGAAGGCATCGTGGAGGCCGATGAAATGGATTACGAGCGCGTGATGGAAGTGATTGAGCCCTACCTCGGCACCATGAAAGGAGCGTACACCGACTGGACGCCGCTTGAAGGACGCGTGAGCACATTTGAACAAGACGTCGACAAGAGTGACCCCTGGCAGTTCAAAAACATCCTCTTCTCCTAGGACGTCTAAAAAACCTCACCTACTTCGTTGCGGGGCCCTAGCGTGTTCGTCGTCGTACGTTCCGTACGCCTCCTCACCCGCTTCCCCGCGCCTCGTATCTGAAGCTTTTTGAAGACGCCCTAGCCGCGCAGCGCGCCTTCACGACGCAAAAGTTCGCGCTTACGGAGCGTTCCACCGCGATTGTAGCTTCCGAGCGAGCCATCTGATTTAACGACACGGTGGCACGGGATGTCGCGGTTGTAATTGCTGCGCATAATCGCGCCTACGGCTCGTGCGGCTTTCGGATTCCCCGCCTTAGCCGCGACTTCTTTATAGGTCATCGACTTCCCTTTGGGGATTTTTGCGACGATAGCACGGACTTTCTCCGTGAATGTTTTCATGGCTATATACCGAGCGTACCGCTCTGACCGGAAATTCCCGATGAAGGTTTCTTCGCTTTCCCGGCAAACGCCATCAGCTTTTTTCCGACATACTCGCGGTAGGTGCAGTAGTCGCAATTCGGTGCGGGTGCGGGCAGGAGCTCGCTGTCGAGCGTTTTCTTGATATCGAGGAGTGTGGGCTCTACCCACGAGTCGTCGCCTTTGTGCGCGATAAGCGTCACTTCGAATTCGAGTTTGCCGTCGAAAGATTTGTTGTCCTTGCTCGCATTGGCATACACGAAATAGCCCGTGTCGGATACCTTGAATCCGTTGCGGCGGAAGAGCCACTGATACACCTCCATCTGATGCTTGTAGCCGTCGTGCCATTCTTTATCGAGCGCCTCTATCTTTTCGTCTTTGCTCGTCGATTTGTAGTCCACTATCATGAGCTCGCCTTTCGGATTTACCCACACATCATCAATCGCGCCCGAGACGGTGAAGCCCGTCGGCTCGTGCTTGTAATCGATGCCTTTGAAGTTCTCACGCCAGATATCCATCTTGGGATGCTGGAACGGTACCGCATCAAGCTTGTACTGCTTCATCAAGGGGTGGGAAGTCTTGCCTGCGCGGTGAATGTCAAACTCCTTTTTGAGAAGGGCGTCCACGGCCGAGTTGAGGTTAAAGGGAAATCCCGGCGGACGCGCGGTGCCGAGCTTGTTGTCGATATAGAAACAGCGCGGGCATTCCTGGAAGAGGCCTATTTTTGAGCGGGAGAGGCGCCATTTGTTGCCGCCGTAGTTCCAATCGGTTTTTCTGTCGGGTTTGTAGTAATCGGACATCGGAGAAGTATACCCCATTAGATAGCCTGCCGGCATCTAACGGGGCAGGTCACTCCCCTTTACAGCTTTGGCGCTTCGCCGGACTGTATTTCAGGTACGTGGTCGGTAAACCAATGCTTGAAACGGTTTTCGAGATACCACATCCCTGTGAACATGAGCAGTGACAGAATGGTCGTGAAAACCGCCACCGCGTAGAGCCCGAATCCGACGGCTATGCCCACGCCAGCCGCTATCCAGAGACCTGCGGCAGTCGTGGTGCCGTGTACTGCATCGCCGCGGAATACGATAATGCCGCCTCCGAGAAATCCGATACCCATAATAATGGCCGCAGCGGTGCGCATCGGGTCCAGACTTACAGCGGCGAGATATGCCGTATCGACGTAGTTACCCGTAACGATAAAGAGGCATGCGCCGAGAGCCACCAATCCGAAGGTACGCGTGCCCGCGGATTGCTTGGCAAGGACCGCGCGCTCGGTACCGATGATTCCGCCGAGGATTATCGCAAGCAAAAGCTTGGCAAACATTATGAAGGTCGGATCTATAAAAAGCGCTGGCGTATGCATATGGCTAAGTATATCGCACTTTTTATATGCCGCAGAGTTGCCGGGCCTCATTGAGGACACCGTCCACACGTTCGGGCTTCACGCCGAATTCCTTGAGAAGATGCGGTGTGCTCACATCCTTGCAGAGCACTATCCGTTGGTCCAGGAAGCGGTGCTTCTCCGATTCGGAAAGAGTCGTGAGGCACGTGAGCGGATGCACCCGCGCTTCCTCTATGAGCGTGAGCAAATTGCGGGTGCGCGGGTAATCCCACCCGATGAGCGAGAGTCCCGAGCATTGCGCATACCTGATGGCGTTGCGGGTAAAGCGTGTGTTGGTGACGAGCCACCCCTCGTCCACGCGCGACGAGGCTTCGGGCGTATTGCGAAGGTCTTCGTAGCGCGCGTGCACGTAGAGCGCATCCTTGATATCCGTCTTGCCGCCCGGGTCGTTGTGGAATTTTGCCTCGATGCCGATGCGTTTGCCGCCTTTCTCCGCGAGCACGTCCACTTCGTGCGGCGCGCAGCGGCCATTGAGAGCGACACCCGTCTGCGCTTTCCATCCGTGGCCGCGGAATACCTCGGCGAGAAATTGCTCGAATGGAAAACCCGAGGGGCCGAGCGCGAAGACCGCGCGTTTGATGGAGTAGCGCGCCGCGACGGGAGTAACCTCTTCGCGTCGCAAAATATCAAACGCATGGCGGTAAATATCTTCGGTCGTCATGCCTGGCTTCAGTTCACGCAAGACATGCGCAAGCACCTTTGCGCGCATGGTGGTACTCGCACCTGAGAGCGCGAGCGAATGCTCGAGCTTTGCCGGGTCGAATACCTCCTGCTCGCCGTCGGCTTTGGTGACGAGCATATGCGGATGCGGCCGGAGATCGGACGCGGGTACATGAGCTCTGCGGGAATCGGCTGCGACGGGTGTCATACCCGGCTAGTACAATTTCGAATAATTCCCGCCGCAATTCGAACTGCGATTTCTTTCCAAAATAGATAAAGTGGTTTTCTCATCATAGGTTGGTGAATATTCATGCAAGGCGATTCGAAATTGTCCTGCCGGGCATACATTATTGAAGTGGCACACGATCCGGCAGAACAGGAAGGACAACGACGGGAAATCCGATACCGTCGAGCGTTGCATTAAATCCGATTCCCGTCGAAGGCGCGAAGAGAACGGCGCGGAAATAACGCGGAACCTCATCCTCCGTACAATCCACCGAGGGCTCTCTCCAGGTGCGGAATACCAGTACATACTGAGCGGTAGATACAGGTTCGACGCGCACGGAAAGTTGGTCGCACGGTGTCGGTACCATCAGCATGCCTGAAAGGTGGTGGACGCCCTTGCCCAGCTCATCGCGCACGATGACGGGAGCGTTCTCACCGCTAGCCTGTGCATTGACGATACTGCCCAGGGCGAGGTAGGTCGCGTATGCCACAAGACTGGCAACGACAAAGAACCAGATCATCCGGGAAAGTATCGCACCCATAGCCACAGTTTACAGCAACAGCCTGCCGTTAACAGACGATTCCCGGCCACCTGTGTACTGCTTACCGGCCGCTTACGATATTTCCCCCTCCTATGCAGACATCTCCTTCATCCGCTCTGCCCGACAGCTGGTAGAAAACGAGTGATTGGCCGGGCGATACGATATGCGGACTCTCGAACGTGGCGACAAATCCTTGCGGCTCTTTGCTTATCGTCGCGCCGACGCTCTGTTCGTGATAACGCGCTTGCACCCGCACAGCGCACGGCAGCTCGGGTTCGCGGTACACCCAGTGGACGTCGGATAACATAGTAGACGGTCGTTCCGCATCCTGTCGCCGTGCCCTGACATGTACTTCATTCTTCGCAACGTCCGTCCCAATGACGTAGTACGGGCCTGCATCTCCGCCGGTCGCGGATTGCAGCTGCAAGCCGTGTCGCTGGCCGATGGTGTAGAGCGCAGCTCCCTCGTGCTCTCCGACCACCTCACCATCGCAGAGCACTGCTCCCCGCTCCACGGGTATGAAGCGCTTCAGGAATTCAGCCATTGATACTTCGCCGACAAAACACAACCCCTGACTGTCGGGTTTTTGCGCGATAGGCAAGTCGAATTTGCGTGCGAGCGCGCGCACGTCCGTTTTCAGCATACCGCCTATAGGGAACATCGCACGCGCCAGATCGAGCTGTGTGAGGCGGTACAAGAAGTACGATTGGTCTTTCGCAAGGTCGCGGGCACGCAAAAGCTCCAGATGACCGCCGGCGTCGCGTTTGCGCGCATAATGCCCCGTCGCTATCGCGTGCGCACCTTGCTCCTTCGCCCACTGTGCGAACGAGCCGAATTTTATGTGTCTGTTGCAGAGTACGTCGGGATTCGGCGTGACCCCGCGCGCGTAGTCCGCTACCATCCGTTCAACGACTTCCTTTTTGTATTCTTCCGAAAGGTCGATCTCACAAAACGGCACACCGAGCGCTGCGCACACCCGCATGGCATCGAGCCTGTCCTCACGCCAGGTACATTCGATGAATTCGGGCTGCCAAATCTTTATGAACGTCCCCACGACGTCGTAGCCCTGCTCCTTCAAGAGCGCGGCCGAGACCGCACTATCCACGCCTCCCGACAATCCGACGAAAACCTTGTGCGCCATCGCCGCATCATAGCAAACGGATGAAAGATACGGGCGTTAAAAGTACTTCGCTTTGTTCGCGAGCTGACAGGCGTAGGTCCTGCAGAAATGGGTCACGCCCGAGTGGTCCGCGAGGAAGTAGATGTAGTCGTTCTTGGTCGGACTTATCGCGGCCTGCAAGGAATCGAGCGACGGACTGCCGATAGCCGTCGGCGGCAGGCCCTTGCGCGTATAGGTGTTGTACGGCGAGTCGGTCAGCAGGTCTTTGTTGGTCAGTTGGAAGGTCCCCTTACCGATGGTATAGAGGAACGTTACATCCACCTGGAGCGCCATTCCGCGGTCAATTCTGTTCCACAAAACGCCCGATATCATCCTGCGGTCGGCACTGTTGCGCGCTTCGCGTTCGATAATGGAAGCCATGATGACGATATCCGGGAGCGAGCGCGTCGAGCTCGCTATCTGCGGCAAAAGCGGTGCGATTTTTGCGTCAAAATTCTGCCGCATCGCCTGGATGACCGTGTCTTCGGTTACGTTCGGCAGGAAGAAATAGGTGTCGGGAAAAAGATACCCTTCCTGCGATTCCGTCTGTGCGAGGAAGTTATCGGAATCGAAACGCTCGAATTGTTTCCCCAAGAGCGAGGCCATTTCCTTGGTGGTCGCTCCCTCGTGTATGCGGACTCTGGTCGGTTCGAGACCGTAGGCACCGATTGCGAGCTTATACGCGATGCTGAATACGTCGAGCGGTTCCTTAAAAAGGTAATCCCCGGCATGCACATTACGTTCGTTTCCTGAGAGTTTGACGATTGCCTGAAGTGCGAGAGCAGAGCGGACGAGCTTGGCGGCCTCAAGCGCCTGCGCCACTTCTTCAAGTGACTGGCCTTGCGGCACCGCGACGAGCTGGTTGAGGGGGAATGCATCCGGCGGCTGTATGATGCGGAGGTAGAGGAAGGTGGTGAGTGCTCCCAACACTATCAAAATGACGACGGTGCGCCTGTTTGCATGGAGATCCCAACGCTCTCCGAGCCTCCCGAGCAATCCGTGACCTTTATCGAATAGCTCTTCCAATTTCTGTTCAGGCGGTTCCATTGTTATTTTGGTAAATTCGCAGGAGGCTCAGCTTTCTTAGCGGGGATGCGTGCAATGCCCGGCGCACCGATAGCGGCGCTCGGCGGGTGCCATAGAGTTGCAATTTGTTCTGTGGACATCATATTGTGCGGCATTATCCACGGCGAGTAGAAATGCGAACGGCGGCGGTACGCATCAAAAAAGCGGCGTATCATAAGATTCCAGCGTATGCTGTTGTAATCTTGCCACGGGAAATCGAACGGATTGCCCCAACGGCGCGGACGCAGCTGATTCATGTATTGTGGATTACCCATCGGCCGCCATATCCAACGGATACCCGTATAGCCGGGAGCGCCGAAATCTTTGGAATCCGCAATGTAGACGCCGCGCAGGCCGACATTGAACGGATGCTTGCCCATGTTGCGGTCCATCGCTTTAACAATCTCCGTGTAGCGGTACAGCGGGATACGGGCGAAGGATTTCCATGCCTCCGGATTATGGGGGATGTCCCGGTCCGCGCCGTGACCGACAGTCTCCCTGCGGAGCACATCAATTTCCTCTTTGATTAGTCCTATGTACCGGTCTTCTGTTTCGTACCATGCGCCCCCCTTCTTTCGCCGCTTATCTCTGCACTGTGTGACGATAATCTGTATCCACATCTGCTCCGTCGGCTTCAAAATGCTCATACGCTCCAAGACCTCGGCGAGCGGGTCAATTTTGTATTCTTCCTTCGGGTCTTTTTCGAGTTCGAATTCAATATAGGTGCGTATAGGATACGCGTCGTTACGGGGTTCCAGACGCCAATCGGTCGGATAACAATCCTGGGTATCAGGGTCGAATCTGAATTTCGATGCATAGTCTTCCACCTCGACCATTTCAACCTCCGGGTAATATGCGTACATCATCGCCTCGACATTTGGCCGCCAATTGCGCCAGGTCCAAATATAGAAATGGATTTGTCCGCCAAAGGAAGCTATCTCAAGTGAAAAATACGGGCGCACTTGCCCTTGCCAAATTCTGTTTAGAAACGTCGTTTCGCCCGAGTCGGTCCAGAGCTTCGAGAGCGCATTCTCCATCGCACGGGGCGAACGTGTGACGTCACGCGGCATCTTTACCTCAAGCAGGACCGTGTCGCGGGTGAAAATGTAGCCCGCATGGGAATACCACACCCAGACCTTCCATGCCGTGATAAGGAGCGCCACGGGCATCCATATCGGTGCCGTGCCGAGGGCCCAGCCGAATGCAAACAGCGGGAGGCTCGGCACCATCTGCCAAAGTACGCTGAAAAGACCCCAAAAAAGGATGCTCAACGCGAGACAGCGGGAGATTGCCCATTGGTTGCCGAACTGTCCGTCAACTATTTCGTGGAAATTGAGGCTGAGGTATTCTTTAAAAATGCCGCGGATCTCTCCGGACGTTACGACTCCCTGCTGTTCGTGCTCACCTATGAACCCCATTGTGCAATTCTAGCATTCGGGAGCGACTCATATGCATGACGGAAGTTATGCATGGGGAATACAAAAGCGCGCATCTCTGCGCGCCTTCGGTGACTACTTTTAGTGCTTACTTTGCAAGCGAGTATTTGCCTTCAGAATTTCGAATGAACATCGCATTCTGCAAGTTGACGGCGATGGTGGCGTCCTTCACATAGCGTTCCCGCTTGACGCGTTCGATGATTTCCTCGCGCGTGAGCGGACCTTCGCGCTCCAGTATGCCGGCGATGACGTCGCGTACGACGCCCGGCTCGTAGCCCCACTCCTTGAGCGCGTAGAGTCCGCGGCCGACGAGTACGAAGCGGCCGTCCTTAATAAGCTCGTTGTGAGTGGTCGCAGGGTGAGTCTTGCGGCCGAAAAGCTTCTCGATGCTCTTGGCGACTTCGGTGAAGTGCATCGGGGAGCCGTGGCGCTTGAGGGTCAGGTATGCGAAATCGCGTGTGTTCTTGATGCGAACGTGCGGAGAATCCTGCCTGCCCCATTCGCCGAGCGGATTGCGGCCGATACGCTTCGATATGAGAAGCCAGCGCGGGAGCGCGTCGCTCTCGCGGTTCTTCACGCCCGCCTGCTTCAGGTGACGCGCGAAGAGTTCCAAAAATTCTTCCTCGGCGGTGAGCTTGTTGGGCTCGATGGATTCGTAGAGGCTCGAGAGCGCGGTTTCGATCTGCTCGGCAAGTTGCTCATCGACGTGCCAACGCGCGCGGAAGTCGTTGTCTTCGCGACGGTCGCTGAAATGATGTCCGACGGTAAGGAGGAAGAGGAGGTGATTGCGCTCCGCCTCATTCTTCGCAAGTGCCTGCAGTATCGTTTCCTCGGAAAGTACCGAGCCGAGTGCGGCAACTTCGGCCTTGAGATTTTCCCAGTGCTGTGTGATTGCGGCGTAGGCGTCGGAATCACGCACCGCGGAGATGCTGTGATTTTCAATCTGGCGGATGCGCTCACGGGTGATGCCGTATTCCTGTCCGATGGCATCGAGCGTGCGGCGCTCCCCTTTTCCGGCAAGCCCAAAGCGGTCCGTAAGCACACGGCGCGAGCGCTCCGGTAGAGTGGAGAGCAGGTCTTTGGTGACCGATTTTGGCTGAAAAGATAGCATAAATGGCTGCTTATTGACTATTTTGAATCCTGTGGCTTCGTTGTATCAAATATAGGGCTCGCCGTCAAGGCCTTTAATAGACTAGTTCGACTCCCCCGCCCGCGCGTGCTCGCGCGTGCGTGATTCTCCTCGTATCTGCCTTCGGCAGACACTCGGCCCCATACGGCTCTTCGCGGAGGAATCACCCACCCCTTTTCCACACGTAAACCCCACTTCCCCTCCCGGCTCAATACATTCCGTCGGAGCACAAAATGGTAGCATTCGGCAATGGCAACCACAGCGGTCAAAGTACCGCCGCAAGACCTCGAGATGGAGCGGGCGCTTCTCGGCGCGCTCATGCTCAACCAGAACGCTATTTACGAAGTCGCAGACCTCGTGGGCGTGGACTCATTCTACGCGGGCAAGCACCGAACCATTTTCGATGCAATGCTCTCTTTGTATGCGAAGAGCGAGCCCATCGACGTCGTTACCCTTTCGAGCAAGCTCAAGGAACGCAAGCTGCTTGCTGAGGTCGGAGGGGCAAGTTATCTTTCCGAACTTGTCGGCTCCGCCGCATCTCCCGGTAGCGCGCGGCATTATGCGCAGGGAGTGCAGAGCAAATTCATTCTCCGCAGTCTCATCGATGCCGCGGCAAAGATAGGAGAGCTTGGATTCGAGGAAGACCGGGATATCGAAATTATTCTTGACGAAGCACAATCCGCCGTTTTCTCCGTCACGCAGACACCGATGCTCCGCTCATTCACCGCCATCAAGGATGAGCTCGCCGAGGCGTGGGAGCGGCTCGAAAGTCTCCAGAAACACAGCGGCTCGATGCGCGGCATCCCGACGGGCTTTCCGCAGCTGGATAATCTGCTTGCCGGTTTCCAAAAATCCGACCTCATCATCCTCGCGGCACGCCCGTCAATGGGTAAAACCGCGCTTGCACTCGATATCGCCCGGCAGACCGCCACCAAGCACGGTACGGCCGTGGGCATCTTCTCTCTCGAAATGAGTTCGCAGCAGCTCGTAGACCGTATGCTCGCGGCGCAGGCGGGCGTAAATTCGTGGCGCCTACGTACGGGCAAAATCAAGGACGAGGACGAGTTCGAGCGTCTGCAGCAGGGCATGGGCGTGCTCGCCGAGGCTCCCATCTACATCGACGACAAATCGTCATCCACCATTCTCGCCATGCGCTCGGTCGCCCGTCGCCTGAAAATGGAAAAAAATCTTGGACTCATCATTGTCGACTACTTGCAGCTCATAACGCCCATTCATTCCCGCGGCAACGACAACCTCGTGCAGCAAGTCACCGAAATATCTCGTTCTCTCAAGGCAATGGCCCGTGAATTGGAGATACCTGTTCTTGCCCTTTCACAGCTTTCCCGTGCGGTCGAGCAGCGCCGCGGCCGCCCGCGACTCTCCGACCTCCGTGATTCGGGTTCTATCGAGCAGGACGCAGACGTGGTGATGTTTATCCATCGCGAAGACAAAATGAACGACAATTCGGACAAGCCGGGTATCGCCGAAATACTGGTGGAAAAGCACCGCAACGGTCCTGTCGGAAAAATCGACCTGCGCTTCGATGAGGAGAAGACCACCTTCCTGTCTATAGATAAGAGCGACTTCGGCGATTTCAATCCCGAGACCGAGGTCGAGGCCGGTTCCGCACCATTCTGAAAAACGAGTATACTATCCTTCAATGGATACTATTGAAAGGCTGACTTCCCTCTTTCAGAAATTTCCGGGCATCGGTCCGCGCCAAGCGCAGCGTTTCGTACAATTCCTCTTGCGCAGCTCGCCTTCGGCGCGGCGCGAACTCGTTGAAAGTCTGCAGGCGCTCGGGGGCTCGGTGCGCCAGTGTCCGCAGTGCATGCGATTCTCAAGCAGCGACGCGAAGCTTTGTAGCATGTGTTCGAATCCCCAGCGCGACCCGAAGTATCTTGCGGTCGTCGCGTCGGACGCGGATATCGCAGCGATGGAGCGCGGCGGCGCGTACCGCGGATTTTATTTTGTACTCGGCGGAACCGTTTCGCTTGCGTCGGAGAAGACCAACAACCTACGCATCAAGCAATTGCTCGAATCAGTACCCGCCCGCGTGGAGAAAGGCTTGAACGAGATTATCCTCGCCTTCCCCGCAAATCCCGAAGGGGATGCTACCGCTATCCAAGTCCGCGAAAAATTGATGGAGACCGTATCTCCATCACTGGCAATAACGGCGCTTGGCCGCGGCCTCTCGACGGGCAGCGAGCTCGAATACGCCGACGCAGAAACCATCAAAAGCGCCCTGGACTCACGACGTTAGCGGGCGTAGATTTGCAATAGAAACGATGCGCATGCGCGTGTCGTCGGTGGAGGGTAAGATGGCTATCGAGCACGAGGCATATCGCAAGATATGGAATGAGCATGCCAGCATCGCGATTGGTCTTATCGTTATCGCCTTCATGCTCGCAACTGCACTTTATCTGGTCGCGTTACAGACAATGTTCACCTTTTCGGTGCCGGTCGCGCTGCTGATTGCACTGCCCGTCATTCTTGCGGACACACATCGTCGCATGAACGACTGCGCATATGGCGGCCGCTGGTACGAGGAGGCCACAAGAAAGCGCTGGAGGCGATTACACCCGGACGATCCATTGCCGGTCATCGTCTTCTATCGCGGCCCGAGCTTCACTGTCTGAGTAAGGGTCTGAAGGATAAAGGCCGCTCCCAAGCGGCCTTTGCTTGTCGGGGTACGGTGTTTTTTATTTTGGAGCAGGCGCTAGAGTTTCTCGTCAAAGATACTGCCCGGGTCTAGCGGCAGAATGTCGTTCTCGTCAGTAGTTTTGGGGGTAGGTGCCTTCTCCTTTTTTTGTTCAACAGGTTTTGGAACCGGCTGTTCAGTCTGCTTTTTCTCTTGGCGCTGCTGTTCACCCCCGCGGCGGTCGCGAGGGTCGCGTGTAAATTGATTCGGAGTTCCCCCTGGCGGCGGCACTCTCTCAATCGCCATACTTACGGCAGTGCCGTGATGCGCACTTTTGCGAACGGTTGGCGGTGACCTCCTTTCTTGAAATAACGGCTCTTCTGGCGGTAACGGATGACGGTGACCTTCGCTTCGCGGCCTTCTGCGACGAGCTCTGCCGAGACGGTAGCACCTTTGACGTATGGGGCCCCGACGGTCGTTTCCTTGCCGTCGTCGGTCAAAAGCACTTTATCGAAGGTAATCTTATCCCCCGCCTTGTGTCCGTTGATTTTTTCAATATCCAAAACGCTGTCCTGCGTGACAACGTACTGCTTGCCGCCCGTTTCGATAATAGCTATCTTGGCCATTGAGGGCG
>ERZ1292629.1011-Hain-H43-01um-R1-1011-length-29589-cov-13_pt1 | contig 29589 bp, 39 predicted proteins | sample MGYA00564399_ERZ1292629 | MGnify/ENA primary metagenome ERZ1292629 (study PRJEB36523, sample SAMEA6512636) | groundwater metagenome | collected 2019-01-08 | study: AquaDiva: Metagenomics assemblies of 32 groundwater samples
TCCATCGGCGGGTGGATACAGGGCGTTCCTCAATCTGCCGAAAGGTAGGTTGAGAACATGAGAGAAGCCAGCGTTCTTGCCGCCGCAAGGACTCTGGCTTTTCCATTTGGGAGGCACGATGGAGACTATCGAGTATATCGAAGGGGAGTGCATGCCATGACGGAACGGTCTCCCGCGTTTCAGTTCTACGCCAAGGACTGGCGTGACGTGAAAGTGCGCCGGATGTCGCTCGCGGCGCAAGGGGCCTACATTGCGATCCTGGCCGATATGTGGGTGGACTCCAAGGACCAATGCTCGATCCTGAATCACCCCACGTTCCTGGCACGCGCCTTAGGCATTTCTGAAGCAGAATTGAAAGAGATTTTTCGAGAAATTCAGTGCGAACATGAGCCATTATTTGAAGAATTTGACAGTCGCCTCTACTCTCGTCGCCTAGAACAGGAAGTCATGAAGCAACGCAAGTTCTCGAAAGCACAAAAGAAAAGAGCGTTATCACGATGGGATAAACCAGTTGTTCCAATGGCATGCCGGAATGATGCCGGAATGATGCCGGATGTATGCTCTTCATCTTCTTCTTCATCTTCTCTAGAGGAACAAGAGAAGGGAATCACGATTGAGTCGATTCTCGAACACTGGAATGCAATTACCGGAGTGAAACCCTGTCGCCAAGCGACCGGAGAAATACGAGAACGGATCAATCGACTTCGGAAGGAAAAGACTCCGCAGTGGTGGACGGACCTGTTTGCGAGTATCGGGAAATCGAAGTTCTTGACGGGTGGGGTCTCTGCGCGTCGTCCTGACGATCGCCCATTCCGGGCGAGTCTATCATGGGCTATTGGACCAAAGAACCTCAGTAAGATTGAAGCTGGCGATTATGACGACGGAGAAAATACCGCGGTCCCCCTCTCGTGTCCCTCTCATCCCACGAAAATCTTTACCGATGCCAAAGAAAAACGCAGCCATGACCAACTCTATCACCCAAAATTTGAGGGGTAAGCTATGACCATCGACCAATTCCTGGCCGTGTTTCCCATCATGAAACCGACCCGTAAAGGCTGGGACGTGTGTTGTCCGGCACATGACGACCGCTCCCCCTCGCTTGGCGTGATGGAGGGAGAGGGCGGGCGCATCGTGCTCAATTGTTTTGCGGGGTGTACGACAGAATCTATTTGCACAGCATTAGGACTTCACCTGTCTGACCTCTTCGCGGATACGCCGATCAATGGCCGTGTTGAGCCGCGCCTCGTTTTGCCTAAGAAACAGTCACTACGGAAGCTCGCGTTCGCCTTTGAGTTACATGCGCTCGACCTTCGTATGCAGGCCGACAAGATATTGGAGGCTGCCGCGCACTGTGATGAATGCGAGACTTGGACGAACGAAGACCGCGACCTTGCGATGCAAGCGGTGAGCCGTGCCTATGCCTATCGAGAACGGGCGCAATTCTGTGAATCGTATGCCGATCATCTCAGGGAGCGTGATTATGAGCTTAAACGACTTACACTTAGTTAGCCGTCAAGCGGTGGGGCTTCAGCCGGACCTTGACGTGTCGGCTCCGATCTCGCTTGATGCGCTGGCAGGTGATATCTTGGACCTGTATGAAACAGGGCTGCAACCTGGCGTGCGTCCTGAATGGATTTCACTCTGTCCGTTCTATACGGTCAAGCCAGGGCAAGTGACGGTCATTACCGGCGTTCCCAATAGCGGGAAATCTATTTTCTTGAATGCGCTCGCCCTGCATTGCGCGGTGACATACGACTGGATGGTGGCGTGGTGCTCCCCTGAACATATGCCCTATGCGGATCTGGGGGCACGGCTACTAGAGCAATACTACAAAGTCCTGTCTTTCACCAGTGGCCAGATGAAAATGACCAGGGCTGATATCCTGAAGGCGTGTATCACACTGAAGTCCCGTTGCTACTTTCTCGAACCGCGTGAAGAGAACCCAACCCTGCACGATCTCCTGGAACGGTGTACGCCATTACTCGACCAAGGGCTGAAAGGACTCGTCATCGATCCCTATGGCGAGTTTGAACATCGCATTCCTGACGGTATGACCGAAACGAAATATATTAGCTGGCTACTGGGCGATATTCGGGCCTGGGCGAGAAAACACGCCGTGCATGTCTGGATCATCGCCCATCCCACCAAGATTCAAAAAGATGATTTTGGCAACTACCTCGTCGTCAAGCCATATGATATCAGTGGCTCAGCGGCATGGTTCAGCAAGCCTGATAATATCCTCTCGGTGCATCGCGCGTTCGATCAACCTGACCACACCACGATCCATATCCAGAAAATTAAATACCGAGAGATTGGGCAAAAGGGCAGCGTGACATTGCGCCATGACTCACGCACGGGCACCTTCCACGATATGCCTCCAGACACCGGCACATAGCCACACTCGCGGCGCGCCGCGCCTGAAAGGATGAGGATGAATCTCTGCACGCTCTATGATCCAGAGGTCAGACAGTGTTGTTGCGCGTGCCGGTATCGCCTCACCGATTATTTCCACTGTTCAACCGCGCCAGCTTTTCGCCGAAGTCATGGTGCCTGTATATGTGGATTCATAAAAGGCTATATCTGCCAGCCACCTGAATTTGACGGGCGGGCGTACAGTCAGTGGCCGGAGCATTCAGTCGGCTGCGAGATGTTTACGCGACAGGAGGGGGCGTGATGCAGCTTGCCCCGTTGCTGCCCTGTCGCTGTCCAAGGATGGCGCATCGTGTCATGTGGAGCCAGCCCATCGAGCGTCCAGGCTGGTTGTGTGTGTACCGATTCTGTTCGTACTGCTGGCGTGATCCTCATCCTCTGTGGTTCCGTGAGCCGAGCTGGATGCATGGACGCTGTTACGTCGATGTGCCCACGGTCTCATGGCCGTATTGGCGACGCCTCTATCGACACTGGATGACGGGGGCGTGATGCGCTGGGGTGACTATATCCTGTGCGTGTCGATTGTCCTGAATAGCAGCATGGTCCTCGCCTACCTATTCCAAGGGTTCTACGCCCAGGCCTGCTATTGGGCGGGGGCACTGACCATTAACCTGAGCCTACTCTGGCAGAGATAACACAGCCTAGGGGCCATTCCGTTCGTTCTAGGGGGTATTTATGAGCTTACCGACACCGTACTACGACGATGGCAAGGGCATCGTGATTTATCACGGCGATTGCCGCGCAGATTCTGCCGCACTTGTCGATATATCCTATGAGCACCCTGTTGCTAACTGATCCACCATTCGGCATCAACCACGCATCTGGGCATGGTGCATCATGGGAAAATACGGTCATTGCGAACGATCATTCAGTGGAAGCGCGTGATTGGGTGCTAGATTTCTTGAAGTTTGTTCCAGCGATGGTATTTGGTTCATGGAAAATGCCGAAGCCGATCAACACAAGACAGGTCTTGATCTTCGATAAGGGGCCAGCCTTTGGCATGGGAGACTTGTCTTTCCCTTGGAAGAATAGTTACGAGGAGGTCTATGTTATTGGCAACGGATTTAAGGCCGACCGAAGGGATGAGGCTGTTATGCGTGGGCACTTCACAGCATTTTCAGAAGCAGCAGGCCGTGTCCATCCAAATGAAAAGCCGATTAGCTTGCTTGCTTATATGATGTCTCGGCATCCAGCACCCATCATCCTCGACCCCTTCATGGGCAGCGGCACCACGCTCCGCGCAGCCAAAGATCTTGGTCGCAAGTGTATCGGCATTGAGATTGAGGAAAAGTATTGTGAGATTGCAGCACGGCGCTTAGGCCAGGAGGTACTGCCGTTATGACTGGGGCGAAATGGTCATCGGTGAGGCGGTTTGCTGGGCAAGGTGGGGCAGTTTGGTATGGACATGGGGTCACGACTCGCACGTTCTGCGATTGGCGTAGGGTTGCCGCGCCCCACGCACGGCACGGGAGGTGCAGAGGGCAGGGGAGGAAAGGAGCGATATGAACATTTACACCAACAGTTATCTTCCCATCGGCCTGCTGGGCCTGCTCTGGGCCGTGGCGTATCTCAGCTATTGGTGGTTTTTATCATGACGTATCAAGAACGGCTGGAATGGCTCATCAAAATGGAGGCCGGTGCCCGTGCCGAACGCTACGGGTTTTTCGATGCGAAGCTGTCTGTCACGGTCACGCAGACCTTTGATAGCGAATACGAACTGATGCGGTACCGGCAGGGGTATGAGGACGGGACGGCGATGTTACAAGGGCTGTCGTGTACGATCAGCCCCGCGATGGTGGTGGCACTGGACAAGGAGAAGGAGCAACCATGAGCATGCTCCATCTCATCCGCTCCTGGCTCCGTCGCTGGCTCAGGCCGTATCGGGTGCCGGTGTATGGGCCGTACCGGGCGAATGTGCGGAGGATTTTATGACCGCCACGCTGTGCATCGACCTGACCGACGCCGAGGGGCACGCGACGGGGCAGACCGTGCCGGTGGTGGTGGAGTACGTGACGACGGTAGACCGTGAGTATGGCGCTGATGCGGATGGCCATCGCGGCGAGACGCGCTACGAGCGCGAAGTGCTGGGCGTGTCCATTGAGCATAGGTACCTGATCGGGTTGACTCAGGCGCAGGTGGAGCAGGTGATCGAAGAAGCGACGGAGCAGTGTGCGAGTCGGAGGAGTTGACATCATGGAACGAACTGGAGTAGTCTGATGCTAGACACGGTACGGTCGAGCGTATCATTGTCGCCGATGTTTTCCTGGGGAAACCCAACACAAAGGCCCAATGGTTGTGGCTCGACACTCAACCAACGGGCCTTTGTCGTGTCTGCGGTAGTCAACCGATCCTCTCTCCGCGCCCACAAAGAAAGAACCGATGGCGGGCTGTCGCCCCAGAAGACTTCGCCACACCCGGTACTGATAGGGTCCGGCAGGGGGACGCCATTCCCGGCCTGCAAATCCCGTTGGAACAACAGTTGGGGGAATCTGTTGTTAGCCTCGGCTCAACGTGTTTTTACGGCGTTTGACATAGTGGCAATACAGTTTCTCAAGATCGAGGCGCTAAGAGCCGAGTATCAAAATCCCCGTATGGCTGTATTGATAAAAACGGAGGTGCACAGATGACGGACGAACCAGAGACCATGACGGACCACGTGCGGCTACGAGAACACGATTGCTTATCAGTCATTCAAACGGAACTTTGTAGGCAGGCGTTGAACCTCAAGCCGTATTGCGCCGATGAGCGACAAGCCTTTGTCGAGGCCGTGCGGCAACTGCTGGATGCGGTGCCTGATCGGCACCAGAAAATGGCCTGGGCCATCCAGCTCGCGATGGCCTGCACGCTGGGGATGCAATTGCACGGGATACCGGGAGAATTCGATGTAAGACAACTCTTGGAGAGGGATCATGATTGACAAGCCTGGTATTTACGACATTAGCTTACCGGAATATATCGCTGATCCGTGCCCTGAGCCATCGTTATCGGCCAGCGTGGCCCATACGCTCATCACGCAGTCGCCGATTCATGCTTTTGTGCAGCATCCGCGCTTGAATACGAATGGGGCACGCGATGAATCGAGTAAGGCGGATATTGGAACCATTGCGCACGGTCTATTATTAGAGAATGATGGCAGCAGGATTGTGGAGATTGACGCGGATGACTGGCGCACTAAAGCAGCAAAAGAACTCCGCGATGCCGCCTATGCCGATGGCAAGGTGCCGGTTCTCGGTAAGCAGATGGGACCGATTCGGAAGATGGTTGAAGTGGCACGATCGGCCATTAAGAACAGCGAACTATCGGATGCCTTTGCGAATGGGAAAGCCGAGCAGACATTGCTCTGGCAGGAAGGCGATATCTGGTTGAGGAGCCGCCCTGACTTTTTAACCAATGACGGCCGCATGGTTATTGACTACAAGACGACCACGGGTAGTGCTGAGCCGAATAGCTGGGTACGAACGGCGCTAGGGAATGGGAATGATCTTCAGGCAGTGCTCCAAATGCGCGGCGTGCAGCATCTCTGTAAACCGAATCGCATACACTTTGTCTTTATGGTGCAAGAGCAAGAAGCCCCTTATGCCGTCTCATTTGTGGGTCTCGATCCGGTTTTTCTGGATATGGCTGAGCATAAATTGAATCGTGCCATTCAACTATGGTCAGATTGCACGCTTACAAATACCTGGCCCGGCTATCCGTCTCGTATTTGCTGGATGGCCCCACCTGCATGGGCCTACACAGAGGAGGAAATGAAATCATGAGTGGCTATACCTTTCGGCGTGCGGTGCGCGAGAAAGTGCCGTTGATTATCGGGCTGTCAGGCGGCACCGGCTCAGGGAAAACCTATTCAGCGATGCGGATGGCGAAAGGCATGGCCCGCGAGAAACCGTTTTGCGTGATTGACACCGAGAACGGGAGGGCCAGCCACTATGCGGACCAGTTCCAGTTTGATGTCTTGGATCTGCGAGCGCCTTTTTCTCCTGATGCCTACGCCAAGGCCATCGCTGCCGCTGATAAGGCGGGCTATCCGGTGATCGTCGTTGATAGCATGAGCCATGTCTGGGCAGGCGATGGGGGGGTACTCGACTGGCAAGAGGAAGAACTTGACAGGATGGCGAAGGACGATTATCAGCGCCGCGAGGCCTGCAAGATGGCCGCCTGGATCAAGCCCAAGATGGCGCACAAGCACATGATGCAGACCTTGCTCCAAGTGAAGGCCCACCTGATTCTGTGCTTCAGAGCTGAAGAGAAAATCGAGATGGTCAAGGTCGGTGGCAAGCTGGAAGTGAGAAAAAAGGAATCACTGATCGGGAAAGATGGCTGGGTGCCGATTTGCGAGAAGAACGTACCGTTCGAGGCAACGTGTTCCTTCTTGTTGCTCGCGTCCAATCCTGGCATTCCGCACCCGATCAAGCTCCAGGAACAACACAAGCCATTCTTCAGCCCCACGGATTGCATTGATGAATTCTCAGGTGAGCAGCTCGCCAAGTGGGCGGCGGGTGGGACAGAAAAGGCAGCGAAGGACGGTGCTGGTCAGGGCCTTGAAGCCCCTGCGATTCCCCAGCAAGCCAGCGATGCTCCGCTGCCACAACCAGATATCTTTGTGCAATCTTCCGCAATGGCAGACCATGAGTTGATGATTGATGAGTCTGAGAATTTGAGTAAGGCGCAATCTGCTTGGCAGGACGTAACAGCGGATACGCGACTCACGAGCCAGCAGAAAGCGGAGCTGTATCAGCGGTACCAACGGAAGTGCAAAACATTGTCAGGAAAGAAGTAGGAGGCCCCATGCCACGCATAGCTGATAGCGCCATTTACGAAGCCGCGCCGTGCAAGCCTGAACCGAAGAGGTCACCATATCGGTCAGACTCGCTGCCGGTACGGCTGCCCTTGCCGGCGCGGTGCCCGAAATGTGCCGGCTGCGTGGTGCCGGAATACCAGGAGTACCCGCTGCCAGAGACGGTGCGTTGCCTCAACTGCGGGATGCGGCCACGGATGCACGTCCTGCCCCAGGAGCCGACGATGATGAAGTCGGGCGCCCAGTTACCCCGCGTGGTGGAGGTGGGACGATGACTGAGGAGTGTACATGACTATGCCACGGATGACGGAGCAGGAGTTAGCGGAGGCTCACAGACGGGTTCGGATTAGCCGGATGAAGAAGGAACGGGTGATGGGTCAGCAAGGGAAACACTTGCTATTGCCTGGTGCCAATGACGGGCCAGTCCCTAACGAAACGGGTAACGCAGTTCGGGTACCACGGATGGCTAGAAATAAGGGTATGGCCCCGGTGTCGCTACGGGGGAAATCCGTGGAGGTTCTGAACGGCGCTGGACGTGGAGAGGCTTACAGCCCTGAGGCGGGACAGGCAATACCACTTCGGACGAAGGAGAGCGAACGCAGGACGAATGCCGGTGGAAGACCGGCCCCATCACCCACTTTCACGCCATTTCGATTGACTCTGACCGGCCAACTGCCCAGCGGGAAGAATCAGGTGCAGCTCTTGTTTCGCAACGGCAAAGTGCATAAGTACCCTAACAAGACCTTTACGCACTGGCGCGAGGCGTCCATGGCGCAAATTACGTCTGAGTTTTTTCGGGCACCAAACATTGCTCAACCTATCTGTCTCACGGTCAATTACTGGCCCGGCGATGCTCGGACGAGAGACGTGTCTGGGCAGTTGGATGCCCTCTTTCATCTGCTCGTCTACGCCAAGATACTCAAAGATGATGGACTGATCTATAGCGTGTGGTGGAGGCGGCACGAAATGAGTCGGCAACATCCCAAAGTTACAATGGAGATTTCAACATGGCACGCATGAAACAGCCAGATCGATTTGCCAGGGTGACACGCAAGGAATTTGACCGCTGGGTTCGCGGGATGCCGCACCTAGACGCGGAATCGGTGGCGGCCAGGCTCTTGCGCCGACAGCATCGCGCCGTCGTGAGGATCGTACAGCAGTTACGGTTACGAGCCAGAAACGCCGCATTCGCCTCGGTACGTGCAAACGAGTGCCCAGAGTGGGACGCTGCCAAGATCGAAGTGCTCAACGACCTGCTCGACGCGCTGGCAGCTAGGAGTAAATAATGGCTGGTAGGATTCCCATCGATCAATGCTGCAAAAACTCATTGTTATAGAGGCCATGAATTGATTGGCTATAATGTTGTGATGCAGAGAGGGGAATAACGATATGCTCACACGAGATCAGGTCGAGCAATTGATTCCGTTGGCGACGCAGTATCGAACCATTGTCAATGTAGACGGATGGGTGGGGGTGTATTCGGCCTTGCGTCTGCTGATCGACCACGACGCCGCCCAGCGTGACCTCTTGCGGCAACGGGAGGAGGCAGTGGAGCAACTCACGCGCGATGTGGTCAATCGAGAGAAAGAAGTGGACGTGATGATGGCACAGAGAAATTTAGCTGAGGCCCAGCTTGCGGCGATGACGGCGGAGCGGGATGCGTATCGGCGTTGCCTGGCGGCGCATGAACAGCAATTGGCGAACCTCCGTGGCACCATGAATGATCTGCGGCAACAGCGTGCTGCCATGCACGGCCCTGGAGCACCGACTGCCAGGTGGCATGCACTGATGGCGGAACTCGACAAGCGGTTCCCGGACCCACAGCCCTATGCGTCGTCAGATCCCGCTGAGGCTCGCTACCTGGAGGCGATTGACGGTCTCCTCGCGCAGCTCGCCGCCAGTGAGCAGACCGCGTACAAGAGAGCGTGGAAAATTGATACGTTGAAGGATCAGCTTGCGAAGCTGGAAGAGGAGCTGAAGGTTTTGGCGACATGCGGATGTGTCGATGGGAATGGCGTCCCGTTTGCATATTGTCAAGGCTGCAAAGGCACTGGAGACAGGAGATCGACCACCACCGAAAGGCCGCCAGCATGACGAACGAGCGAGCGAAAGAGGCAGCACGTAATATCTTGATGACGCTACCGACATCAGACAGCGGTCACTATTACCACGATGATCTGGTTCAAGCTATCGCCGCTGACATCGCCGCCCGCGAGCGTGCGCGGTGGGATGGGCTCAAGGTGACAAATGCACAACTTGAATGGGCATTGAAAGAACTTGGACCGACCGGCACAAATGCGGAGGCCTACATAAAGGCGGCGGTTCTGCATGTGATCTTTCGTCGCCAGCAGGGCGAGGCGGTGAAGCCGATTCCCGCGCCAGAGGAGGGGTGATGAGTGAGCTGGTGGCCTGGTCTGTTGAGATCGATTCCATGACGTGCGTGGTGTTTGCGACGACGAAACCCAAGGCCAGGTGGTTAGCTGTCAGTGCGTACTGGGAAGCGGGGTATGGCAGAAAGCGAATGTGGCCAAGGCCGGTTGCTTGGCGGGAGCCACGATTCGACAAGAGCGCATTGAATGGCGGAGAGATCGGCAGGGCGTACACCAGGGAATATGTGGAGACCTACCCATGACCCTGGCAGGCTATCAACGCAGCGGGCAGCGGAAGCGGTCGAACCTCGCCAAGGTCAAGCGCGTGGCCGAAGGGATAAATAATGAACGAACAAACATCAGTACTCTTGCAGAAACTTGCCGAGAAACTTGGAGTGGCATCCGAACATTTGTGGTCAGTCCTGGTCAGGCAGGCACCGATTACCGCAATGGCCGATCTGGTTGCCCTCAGTGTTTCGCTTGGCCTTTGGATTATCGCATTCCGTTTTGTGAATCGAAAAACTACGCTGTCAGGTGATCGAGACGTGAGCGATTGGGACGATGAAGGCAAGTTCTTTGCGTGGGCGATAATTATCCTATCTGGAATAGGAACGGTGATACTCCTGTTGATTGCACTCACCGAGGCCATTACGGCTTTTGTGAATCCTGAGTATTGGGCGTTGCGTGAAATTTTGAGAGCTGTGAAGTAGATATGCGTCAGGCGGGGCAGGCACAGGCGAAGGAGGGGCGTGGATGAAGCGCAAAACTACGAAAGTAAAATGCCAGCATATCTACTATGGACCAAAAGAGTTCGGGTGGTCCAAGGAGCGATGCGTCTGGTGTGGAAAGGCCAAGCCATGACCCCATTCTACATCGGCCTGCTGCTAGGCCTGAGCGTGCTGCCGCTGCTGGTCCTGGCCTCGCTGGTCGTGTGGTGGGCGGTAACACGGGAGGAGAGGTAACTACCGCCGCTCCCGCTCTGCCTTGAGTTCATGCCGCAGCACGCCGACATCTTCGAGACACGAGAAATAGTCGAGCGTGTACTTTCGCAGCTCCTTCTCCGCCACGCCACAGTCGCAGGGCTCGCTACGGTTTGTCTGCCAGAGTCCGCAGCTCGTCAGTGAGACGGCGCAAATCATCAAACCGATTGTCAATAAGCGCACGGCGACATTCCTCCTTTTTGGCAGCCAGCTTCCGCCGCTTGAGCAGCTCGGGAATCTGGTCCTCGTCTAGGAACTTCGTCACCAAGGTTTCGAGTAGCTTGGCGACAATGCCGATCGAGGCGGGCATTAATGGCCTTTCCCTGTGGCCGTGGCAGCGGCCCCAGCGGTCGCCGTGGCACTCGCAGACCCGTTCCCGATCAACACCCCGGCCACCCCTAAGCCGATGCCTTGGAGGGCCCCTGCGGCGATCTGACCGCCCTGGCCAGCACTCTGTGACTGCCGCCATTCTGATTCCATCCAGCGGCAATCCACGTACAACTCAATGCCCTTGGCGTCCCGCTCGACTGCACAATCACGCAACCGAGACCGTGAATCATTCACCCCAAACGCCGATCGGTGTTCCACTTTTGCCAAATTCATCACACGCCCGTTGCCGAGGTCCATATCAGAGACGCAGGCCGTCAAGCCGAGCGCCATGATGGCCAAGAGGACGGCGCCAATTCCAGTCCCAGGCCCAGTCAACGGTGAGATCGGCACCACGGCTTTCGCGTTATCCGTACTCAACCCGCCCACGAGTGCCGGACCACCAAAGACCAGGCCCATAATCTCAAACCATTGGACGTTGGAGAATTGGCAGCCCGCTTGCTCCAGTATCGTTGAGGCCGCCACGGCGATTCCCGTTCCAGCAATCACGCCGCCTGCTGTGGTCTTCGGACTCCCAAACAGTCGTTGGAAAATGTTGATGATGAGATTCATGCTGCCTCCTGGTTCAGGTTGACTACTTACCTTCTTTCGCCTCGGTGCTCGGAGGCGGTGATTCTGACTTCGAGCGCATCCACATCTTGTCTGATGTCAGCCTGCTTCGTTCGTATCTCCACTTCAAATCGCTCGAAGGCGCTGCGAAGCTCCTCGTACTCATCATGGTTTTCTTTAAGGTGTCGCCACTGGGCCTTGATGTTATCGTTGATGTTGGAAAGGATGTAGCCCACAATACCAGGGACCAGGAGAGTAAGGAGAGCACAAGCCCCAAGAAAGAGACTTTTATAGCCCACGGCTCCTTGATCGCGGTCGTCATCATGTCGTGCCACATCGGGTACCCCTCATTGCGACGACTTCGCCGGTTTGATCGTGGAGCCTGGACGCTTGATACACACAAACATATAGTGCTTATAGCACTCGTCATGCTTGAGCGCGGCGGAACAGTAGGGGCATTGATAGGTTTTCCTGGTCAACGTGTCCCCAGATCCAGAATCTCTAATTCAAACGTGTCCACGCCCGACTGCTTCGCCATGAACTCGCCGTACCCGCGCTTGCTCGACACGATGATGGGCAACATGTCAGTTCCGCCAAATTCCTCGGCTATCATAACGCAACCTTTCGTCTCGGTCAGTTTGTTACCGGCATGAAATAACACATGCTCCCGTCCTGGTACCACAATTTCAAACGTCTCGCCAAAGTGCGGCGAGATGACCCGCCGACAGAGATAGCGACCAGGAGGAATACAGGAAATATCTGTGGCGTTGTTCCTCCACGGCGGCTCCATGGTCACAGCAAACGGAATCGCTCGATCACGTAACACGCCGAAGGTGCCCAGGTCTGACGATCCGACGCGCAGCAAGGTCAGCATTAGCCACGCCTCGCATCAAGATTGTACGTCGCGACCACGCGTTCGAGCTGGTGCATCCGCCCATCGAGCCGGATCTGTGCCTCCGCAATGGCGGTAATCCGCGACTGCTCAATCTCCAACATCAGCCGCAAGGCGTCCACGATCGCCAAGGCCTCGTGGGGCGGCAAGGAGACGTCACCCTGATACCGCGCCTTGAGCTGCGCAATCTTTTTGTCAAGCGGCAGGGACATCGTAACCATGGGGGCCTCCTTATCGTAGCGCCCGCGCAGCCGCAGCAGGCCTGGAGCCTGCCGAGGGGCGCTGATCAGCCGGAAAGGTGCCGCCCGTCGGAGGGTCAGGCGACTGCCCCGCGCCGCCTTGGTCGAATTCGTAGGCGCCGATGTCCCAGGCAGATCCTTGGGGACGGGAAAGACCGTCAGCATCAAGGTTGTAGGGCTGTGAGAGCGAAAACCCCAAATCAATCGCCTTGTCAGCCGTGACCGCTAGGTGAAAATCGCCTCCAGCGGAATTGACAAACGGGTTTCCGCTGCCAATCTGTATCCCTGTTTCCGCAGGAGGATTCCCGGCTGTATGATCGTAGAGGGAGTTATACGAATGCGCAATGGTGCCAGCCCCGCCCTCATTGATAAGCTGTGGCGAGGAGTTATAGAAGAGATTGTTGACAACCGTATTGCCAGATCCAGCACCTAATCCCTCATTGTTCTGGTAGAGAATAGGCCCAGCACAGTTGACGACGGTATTATTATACATGACCGTATCAATAATCGAATCGGCAGAGGTCCCCTTTAAGACTCCGTTGGGCGTCGTGCAGCCGATAAACACGTTGTTATAGAACGCGCCGTTCGTCAGGTTGCCACTGTTTGGTTCAAAGCACGGGCCGCCCCCACAATCCGCCAGCACATTATTCCTAAATATAGGGCTGATATTCGCTTCAACGTGTACGCCGTGATGCGAGCCGCTCGACCAATGCGTTTTGAAATAACTGTACTCAATGATCGGACCGGTCCCCAGTATCATCGCGCTCACCTGACATTGATCGGCATACACAAATGAGAGGACGGAACCGGCGTTGCCAGCATTGTAAAATCCTAATTGCTCTACGTCGAATGCCGCGCCAGGGCACGTAATCGCCATGTGCGTCACAACGTTACTGGGACCATGAAAGGTTACAACCTGGTAACTGCCGCCCCCTCCTGATGGAGTCAAGTAAAACCCATAAGAAGCTGTATCTGTGCCAGTTCCCGTCACACCGTCAAAGATGAAATAGCCCGACGTGCCAGGGGAGAAAAATGGATTCACGCCGCTATTCGTGAAGAGGGCTTGTGCGGCATAGGTATCAGACCATCCCGTATCGCTTCCATGAGCCGTAGAACAACTCCCTACGATCGCGATCGTAGCTTTGCACACCTTGATCGTCGTCGTCCCGCTTGGGACCGTGCTAAAATTGCTCTGTGTGGTATAGGTGCCCACAGCCACATAGTATTCATCTCCTCGAATATAGGTGGTCCCACTAGGGAATTCCGTCCACGCATCAGCCCAACTTGATCCATTGTTAGCCCCCGTGGCCCCTGCGCGAATATAATGACTCGCGGCCCACGTCTGGAGTGGGGCAAGAACGACGAGAACACTAACCACGATAGCCATCCACATCAGCAGTCTCCTACGCCAAGTAGGCTCATTGCCCTTCGACACGCACCGGCATTGGCGGCCTTGAACGTCGCAATGTACGCAGCCCAATCCACGCTGCCCGCTGTAGTAGCGCCAGCGGTTGAAGTACTAGCATTGAGCTGATCCGTCAATGCAAAATTGACTCCATTGAATGTGATCGTTCTGTTACTTACTAGAGTAAATGGACTGGTTGCCGTAAACGCCGCCGTTGAAGTGAGATTAAAGAACAAACCGAATTCGAGATCGCCAGCTTGCGGAGAGACAGAATTTGAGGTTTGCGTGGTGCCGGTCCCATCCGCTTCTGCTGACACAACATCTAATGCGGATGCAGTGGCCACGCCAGAATATTCCGACACGATACAGCCGACCCCTGTTGACCCACTCACCGTAATCGTAATGCTCGACACACTTGCCGCAGCGGCCATCGTGTAGTAGATGTTAAATCTGTAATTGCTATTAGTGTTAAATACATCACTCAATCCAGCCGCATATGTCGATCCACCAGAAGCGCCATTATCTACGACGCTTGTCACCGTCGTACCGGCGTCATGGACGAATGCCACCAAGAGAAAATTTCCAGCAGTAGGGCTATATGTTAACGTACAGGTGCTACCTGGGTTTGAAGCGGCTGTCGCAGGAGTCCCTACACGAGCCACCGCCCCCCACCCCAACCCCGGCCACAGCAGCAGCGCAAGTAGGCACCCAAGGACTGTCCGTGTGAGCATGACGCCTCCCCTCAGCATTGTGGATACACCGCCCCCACGGCGCAGAGCTTCACGTCGTAGTTGAGGTGCACGTCGTTGGCGACGACCTCGGCCACATCGCTATCGGCCTTGCCGGTCACGATCCAGCAGGTGAGCGCGTTGCTGAAATATTTACCTACGGGGAACACGGCGGCAAAGCCTGCGCCCGTGGCCGCTCCTGGAATCGGCATACTGAACTCTGGGGTATCAGTCCCAGGCGCGGTATTCGCCGACGTGTCGTTCTCACACTTGAGAAAGGCCACGGTCGCCGCCACATTGCCCGCGAGGATGGACTCGATGCGACAGGGGCCGGTACAGACGGCGTGCTTGTCCTCACCACTGGCTCCGCCCACGCTGATGTAGCGGACGGGCGGCGCGGGGATTTCGATGTTGAGGAGGGTGCCGAGGGTGGCTTTCTTGTTCCCTCCCGTGTCGTAGCGGTCGCCGCGTATCGCGGTCCCTTCGGCGTAGGTGCCGGTCGTTTCTACCACCCCGTCAGCCCGGACCTCCGCTGTCATCGCGACGGTGGAGAGGGCTAAGAGGCCAATCAATAGTCTGGTAGTGTTGTGCATACATACTCCTTTGGTGACATTATCGACAAACCTGTAATGGACCTTCCCGTCCTTCCTCTACCAGCACCGCATTCCGCTGAAGACAGACGTTCTCGACATGCTCGAAGGACCAGCCCATAAACCCGGTCCAGCCGGTGAGAATCAGGATCGTGATGAGCAACCACGTCAGCATGGGTTAGAGTTCCGCGTCGGCGGTCCAGTGAAAAATTAAACGATGATTGACTGCAAGTGAGGCACTGCCCGTCCCAGTGGGAATAAAGGATGAGTCACCGAGATTTCCATTCAATGCGGAGCCTACTAGGTCTGTTGCAAGATCAGCATTCCGTATTTGTGCATTTGCCGCACTTGGATTAAAGCAGACCATCGTGGGCACACTACGTTTTTGGACTGAAAATATATATGATGGACCGCGTACAGCAACGGCACCTGTCCCTGTTGATGCAATATGATACTCGCCTGTGCCTATCCCGATATTTTGTGCTGGCGTCGTGGCATAGAGGAACGATTTTTCATAGTACCGCTTCGCTAACGCCAACTCCTCTTGAAACGACAGAAACTGGATCGGCGTGGCCACGCTGCCGAGTTCCAGCTTGACGCCGGTGAGACGGATAATGTTTCCTATGGTATCGGCTGCATTGACTTGGTTCGTTGAGGTCGATACGTTCCCCGTGGTCCAGGCTCCGACAGTGCCGCTTGACGTGGTGCTTTTCACTAATCCAAATCGAACGAGCAAGCCAATTCCATTCGTGTAGTCCCACGTCCCAGCGGACGGTGATGCAGGAATCGTGATCGTTTTGTACTCCCATGTGTTCGTGGTGTTAATCGTATATTCCGAGATGTGGTATCTATCACCATTATTCACCACGCCTAGTGAATAAATTCCGGTCTTTGTGGATCGTATCCAAAACGAGATGACAATGTCGCGCTGGGCAAAGTGCCGCCAGTTATACCCCTCTATTTTTTGGACGATCTCATGGAGGTTCACCCCTGAGAGGTCCGCCGTGGTCACATCGATTGAATAGGAATAGTTAAATAAGACGCCCGCCTGTGCAACGGTCGGTACATTGGTTGATCGCGTGACGGTTGCTCCTGTTGGTCCATAGCGAAGCCACCTATCGGCACTATGCGTGGCCGTAGCCGGATTGGTAAATGTCGTCCCGCGCTGCCAGATCTCCATGTTGCCGTTGATGATCGGGTTGTCCTGGGCGCGTGGCCCCCATGAGAGGCCCGTTGAGTCAGATGGATTAACAATCAGCGCATGGCCTGTGGTAGTGCCGACTGGCAGCGTGGCGATCGTATCATTGGCAGTTCCGACGAGGAGATCGCCCTTAGCGGCAATGTCTGAGAAGCCCAGCGTTCCTCGTGCGGTGGGTGCATCGGCATCGTCCAGGAGGGTGTTGATAAAGCTAGAGACTGGGCCGAGATCGGCGGAGGTGCCTGCTGCCGCAATCGGGTTGCCGCTCACATCGAAACTTAGGAATTTCAACGCCCGTGCAACAGCCGACGGCAAGAGTCCCACCGAGGTCGCATCCCCGTCCGGCTGATGCAGCGACCGTGTAATCAAATCGCTGACCCGCTGAATCAGCATGGTCTGCCGATCGAGGGCTGCTTCAGTGCTTTCGGCGGGCAAGCTGTCGTTTTCTACGAGGTCGGTCGATTGTGTCGGTGCCGGATCACGGTAGATGGTCCAACGCACCGTACTGGCGGGGGCCACCACGGCAGTGACCGTCCCGCCGTTCGGATAGAAGCCCAAGGTGTCGGGCGTGCCAGAGATCGCGTAATGCGTGGTGAGGGTCTTGGTGGTCTGGACGCCCGTGGCAATGACCGTTTCGACCACGACGAGATCGGTTTGGAGCTGAAAGGGGAAGGGAATAGGGAAGGCCGTGGTGGCCCCATTGCCATCGTAGGAGATCCGATTGAGTGTTGAAGCGATCGTCACAGCCCTCTCCTCTCCGTCGCGCGACTATACGGATTTTGCGCCTGGTTGTCTATGTATGTGGTCATTGTTGTCCGCTCATCTGTGTCTTGAACTGTCGCAACGTCTCATTGCCTGCCTGTGAGAGTTCGATCATGCGGTAATACGTGGTGTCGATCAGTTGGCGTTTATCACTGGGGGTCATCTCTGGATTCTTCGAGATCAGGCGAATGAATTTCGATTGATCGCCCAAGGCGCTATGAATCTGCGTCAGTTGCATGAACGAGTCCACGTGCTTTTTCATGATCTTCTCAGCGTTGGGATCGCCCTCTTGTGCTAACGTCATGATCGTGGTGAAGTAGGTTTTCTGAACCCCGAAGGCCTCATAGAAGTCCTGGATGGATTGTGACTGTGCCGACGGATATCGCACCACAAAGGCTTTGACCACGGGTAGATCGGCTAACGTGGCCATCGGTTTGACTGGATCAGGGACGACGCCTGCCTTTCTCAGACTCGCATCCGCCATCTGGAGCAAGTAGTACCCCATCCCACCCGTCCAATCGCGCAGATATTGCTCAAGCAAGATCGGTGTGGTGAGAGCACGGGCGGTCCCGCCAATGAAGGGCGAATCATTCGTGAGGGCGGCCTGCTCCATGCCAGGGAAGGCCCCAATGATCTGCCCCAAGGCTTTCGCCGTTTCGGTCGTGTACTCCGCATATTGGTATTCCGGCAAGAGTCCTTCGAGATGTGACGGAATTAACGGGCCTCCGGTGAAGGTCTTTTTATTGGCAAACTGTGAGACGATGGGTACGGCTGCCGTGGGGATCATGCTGGGGAGGAATGCTTGCATGATCGAGTCGGTAATGTCCTTCATGGCGTCGGGATGTTCCGCCACAAACTGATCCAGTAAGCGTTCTGGTAGCGAGCCAAAGATGATGCCAGGCTCAAAGGGTTTGGGAATTCTTTGAATATAGGATCCGCCTCCTGGAAGCGGAACGCGCATGAGCCAGAATAAATCCTTCTGCCAACGCGGAAGATCCTGGATTTCCTTGTCGTCACGATTGGCCCACCACAAGAGCAATGAGGGCACTGTGATGCTGCCAAGCGCCTTGGCTGTCGTGGCAAGTGGATAGTTCGCGAACGCGCGATTTATCCGATCGATGCCTTGCAGGGCCGGATTAAAGAATGCCGTGGCTTTCGCAAATTCTTGCGTATCCCGTCCATGCCGAGAGAAATCGACGGTGGCTTCACGGGCCAGTAAGCTCAAGGCTTGAATCTTCGCCTTATCCTGTGTCTTGAGTAGTTCGCTGCGCACCGTACCAATGCGCGTACTATTCTCGACAAGTTCTGACGCGGCTCGCAAGAGATCAAACGGCGTCTTCGCCACATTCCAGGCTCGTTGCATCAGCCCCGTCTGTGTATTGAGATCCACGAGATGCTGTTGAATGTAGTCTCGATCAATGGCGACCATCGTGGCGTTGGCCCCGCCACCTTTCATCCATTTATGAAAGGCATCGTCACGACTAATCATAGATTTCAACCCCGTCGCCGTCTTCCACGGATTCGAGTTGGCGTAGATAAAGGACGAGACCGCATCGCGCATGATGTTGCGGGCGATGAAGTCCGGCGTGATCGTAACGCCCGCCCGTAACCAGCTCGCGGGGGCATGGACGATCTGCGCGAGCATGTTGGTGCTCACACGGTCCAAATCGTTAAAGGCTTCCGCGACGGGAGGATCAACCTTGTAGACTTCGCGCTTGCCTTTGGTGAAGACGACAATCTCATCCTTTTGGACTGGTGTGCGAAGGGCACGAAAGACTGTCGCGGCGTCATTGGGCAAGCGAATATCCAGTTCAGGGATGTACGTGGTCGTCTCGATTTCCTTGACAATCTTTTCAACCGTGGCCCCCACCTTGCCCGCTTCGGCCTCCCCAACCCGCCGGATCATTTGATCAGTTTCCCCTGGTTGGAACCCACGAGCCGTCAAGGCTTCTCGCACACGCTCAACAATCATCTGGGTTTGCTTGGAGGTGGGTGCGGCTCCTGTGCCACCCGTGGTCGTCGCGGTAGAAGTAGACGAGGTACTTGTTTGCTTCTTCACCTTTACAAATTCATCAAAGAGCTTATGAATCTCTTGTTCTTGCAGCGTGATCGGCGTTACTGTTGGCTTCTGCTTGACCGCGAAGTCTGGCCCTAATTGCACAAACGACTGACGCGCCGCGTTCTTTTCCGCCAAGCCAATGAACAGGAAGGTGTCTTTAATGTCCGACACGATCGGATCGAGGATCTGCCGCTCGCTGCCCTTGATCTTTTGAATGGGTTGCCGGACTTGACCAGCTGAAGACGGACGGCCCGTGTCGTCCTCGAAGAACCGATAGAACGGGACGTAATCCTTGTTCGCCTCGCGCATGGCGGTAAGCGCATCTGTACTCAAGACCCCTGACTTGTGGAGATAGTCCAGCATCGCATCACGATATGCGAGCCGTTCCTCGTGAATGGCCTGATATTTCTTTTGGCCCGCCTTGACGACCGTCTTCGCTTCGTCGAGCGGGAATCCCGTCTCAATGCCACGTTCTGCTAATTCGACCGCTCGCTTGGAGGCGAGGTAGGCGCGGAATCCATCCAGATCCTTCTTAACGGGCTCCAGAATCTTCTCGTAGCCTTTCGTCACGGTCTGATACGTGTCAAAATCAAAGGCCCCGGTTTTGATAAATTCCTGGCCCTTCCCCATCACCCCACGGGTGAGGCGTTCTAGTGTGTAGGCATTGATGCCACCTTCTTCGTACTTGCCGCCACGCTTTAAGGCTTGCTTGATCGGATGCAGATTGTCGATGAGCGAGGTATAGATGCCTTCCAGCGTCATCCTGCTGGTTGCAGGATCTTTCTGCACGATACGGTCCAAGATTTTCTGTTGCGCCTCGTTAATGGGAATGTTCTGATTGGAGGGTTGCGCTGGTATGCCAGGCGTCTTGGGCGGAGCCCCACCCCCCATTGCCACATTCGGTTGCCACTCTTCCAGTGCCGACGCCATCGTGGACCGTTCCGCAGGTATGAGGTCATCGAGATGTCGCTTCCCTGTCACCTGTTCCGTCAGAGCCATAAAGGCCGGATTGTCGTCTACTGGAATGTCGCGTTCCTTCGCCAGTGCGTGGAGCTGCTCCACCGATGGTTCCTGTGCGGGCTGACGATAGGCGCGAGAGATCTCGACGTTCTCCGATGCCAGGTCATGATGGATCGTGGGGTCTTTCGCCGCATCCGCCGCCACCTGTTCCGGCGTAATGCCAGTCTCCGCATAAATCTTTCTGAGTTTGCTCGCGGCTTTGGCTGACCCTTTCAGGAATCCCAGCGCAAGTGCGGTATCAATAAAGTCATCAGCATTCGGCACCTGCCCTTCCAGAGCCTTGCCGACCGTCACCATCGTGGGGATTTCTGCGCCCATCGTTACAGCGGATTGTGCTGTCCGTGACATCATCACCGGGGCCAGACCAATCGCCTTGCCGACTGCGCCTGTGGCCGCGCCCGTGATCCAGCCTTTTGCGGTATCAATGAATGCTCCTGATGCACGATCCCAGAAGTCGGCAAAGGTCGCCACTTCCCCCTTCTCGAACTTGTCCATAAGCACTCGGCGTATTCCAGCTGGCAGCGCAAAAGCCCCTGCCGTACCCGTGACAGGGGAAACTGGTCCCCCACCAAGCAGGAATCCTGCGCCCATCGCCGGGATATCACCAGCGAGCATAGCGACTTGCGAGGCGATACGCAGCGACCGTGGCGTCTGCGCATCGACCCCCATCGTGGGCTTACCGTGCATCAGCAAGCCCACGGTGGATTCGCCAAATCCCGCCCTGATCGCCTCCTCGAAGGTTGTAATCGGCTTGACAGCCCCACCCTCTACGGTCGGCTTGACATACTGATCCTTGGATTCCGTTAGCGCCTTGATGACTGGCGCTGGATCAAATGGCGGCTCGCCAAAATGGGTCTCAATTTCTCCTTGGCTGAACCCGGCATCAGACAGGCGTTGCGATTCGTTCGCACGCCACTGCCCTATTTCCTCATCAGGAAAACCTGCATCACGATACCGCTTGATTTCTTCGACGCCGTTCATGGGTTTGTCCGCTTCTTGTATTGCTCAATGGTCTCCCCCTTCAGTCGCGGCTGAGTCATCGGGGGAGTCGGCTCCGTTGACTGCATCTTCTTGCCCATATCCTTCAGACTTTGCTGCATCGTCTTCTGAAACTGCATCATCCGATGGCCGAGATAGTCAGGATTGGTTTCGTCATAGAGGTTATGCGGATTCTTGTTCTCTTTCCGCATCCGTGCCTCTTCCGTCACGGCAAACTCTGCAAACCGGCCAAAATTCACATCGCCATCGGAATCCAGTTTCCCCAGCAGCGGATTGGAGGTGGTAATCGAGGTCTTGCGACTCGCTAGGAACCGATCCCTCGACCCGCCCAACGTCATCCCTTCTTCTGTCCGTGCCTTCTCGTATTCGTCACGCAGAAACTTGAACCGCGCAGGCGTCAATTTTCCGTTCGCAGCGGCATTGATGATCGGCACTTCACTGATAATCTTGTCCTTGTCCCCCCACGGCAGATAGATCCGTCTCAGATAATCCTGTGACAGCGACTCATCATTCTTGAGTGTGACCGCTTTGGTATTCGCGTCAATAAGCCCAAACAAGGCACGGCCCGTCTCGTCACTGAGATCGCTCTTGCCCTTCGTATTCGGGAGCATCGCTCGTCCGATTTCTGTAGCCGTGAGTGGCGGGAATTGCGCGTTCCCTGGATTCCCTTCGTGTAACAGAAACTTTGCGGTGAGGGCCCGAGATGTCGTCTCTTCCTTCGCTTTCTGTTGTTTAGCCACTTCCGCCTCGGCCCGTTGTGCCTCGACCTCCATCGCTCGTATGCCGGTCTCAGCCGCATTCATCAGCACGATCTTCTGCTCGCCCGTGATCTGCGCATCCCATTCCCCCGATTGTAAGGAATGGAGGGCATGCTGTGGCGAATCGCCAATCATCCCGCGCACTGTACTGCTAGAGATTTGTTCGGTCATGGAACGGAGAATCAGCTCCCTTGCGCCCGCATCCATACCCGGACGATAGAAGATCCCCTGTGGATCATTGACGGCAGTCGTCATCATCGCAAGAGCGTTCGTATGCTGACTGGGATCGGTCTGCACCATCGCCTGCAACTGATTCGTCAGTTGGATGGCTTGTTGCTTCGCGTGCACGCCTGCTAAGTGTCCCTGAAACGCCGTAGATTGCACCAGCACTTGATGGGTGAGCGCGGCGGCTTCCGTCTCAAACCGTCGCTGGGCCACAGGGTTCGTCACCTGCTCCCGCAGCTTGTTCAGTTGGTCGTGGATGCTCCCAGTCGCCGGTTCCTCACCATCCGCGACTCCACCCCGATAGACCGTGTTAAAGAAATTGGGGTCTGCGGGGTCGGCGGTCGCCTTCTGCTTGGCGAGTTCCTGCGTGGCACGATTCGCCAACTCCGCCATCGACACATGCACCTTCGTCGTGGCGTGCGCGTCCTCATTGGCTTGAAGGATCTGATAGGCGTGGGCACCGGCCGCCCCAGCACTGGTGATCGCCTGCCCGACATGCTCCATCCCAGGCCCGCCGACATCGGCTAACTGGGCCTGCTGCGTCGGCACTTGACCGAGAGGACTCACTTGGCTTTCGTAGGGACGAATCCGTGCCATTATGGCTCCCTCATGGTCAGAGGTTCACGCCCCGCGCCGGTCCTGGCGTAGGCAAAGCCAGATTGCCCGGCCCCGCCAATCAAATAGCTGGCGGCTTGCAACTGCCCTTGCTGTTCCACATTCTTCGCCTGAGCCCGATCCAACGCGGCCCCACTCATGTAGCCCGTCGCCTTGAGCTTGCCATTGTAGAGCACCGTTTCCTCATCCAGCTTTGCCTGACTCGCACTATTCGCCAGCACATCGAGCGGCGAGCCGGTGTCCGTGGTGATACCCGACGCGCCATAGCTCGCCAAGAGACTCCCCTGCGCGCGCGCACTCGCCCACCGAACCTGCTGCGCTTCTCGGTCGGCTTGCTGCATCGCCAACCCGGCATCGCGTTCCTTGAGTGTGGCGTTGTAGAGCGCCGCCGATTTGGCCGCGTTCGCTTGCTGAATCGCGCCCATCGCGGACAGGCCCGCGCCCGCCATCATCATTATTGGGAAAGCAGCAGCCAAGGCAATTACTCCAGTCGCACATACATGAGTTGATCGCCCCCGTCAGGATTGTACGCGGTCATGCGCTGTTCCACGTGAAATCCAAGATGGGTCGCCCAGCGCATCGCCGCCTCAGAACGTGGGTCTACGATACATTCCAACCGTCGCACTCGATACCCAGCCAGAAACCGTTGCACGGCGCGATGAATCGTCTTCCGATACTGCGGCATCTGGTCAGACAACAGAGACCAGACTTGCGCTCGGCCTGTCCAGATTTCAACGATGCCTGCGCAGGCAATCACCTGGCTCCCCACAAACGCACTGTAGCACGGTCCCGCCTGTTGTAACGAGCGGCCATACGTGAGGGTTAAGGACGGTGCCAACAGCTGTTGGGTCTCCTGGAGATTCAGCCAGTCCAAATGCCAGGCCTCAAACGGCACCAGGTCTACCGATCCTGGGTGATGAGTTGAGGCATAATCGACACTACGGTCCCCGGTAACGGGGTCGCAAAGCGCCAGCATATCAACGCTCCTCGTTCATAATCGCCATCCCAGCTAAAATTCTCGTCCCCTTTATCACCCGTATAGAGCGGGACCGCTTCGCCCAATGGATCGGCAGCGGTTCTAAACACAATCTCCGTGAGATTCTCAAACCCATTGCCAATCTGCATCCCACCCGTCTCATAGAGCCGAAAGCCGACCGCGTGCATGCGTTGGACTTTGCCTTGCGCCGTGCCGGTGGCCGAACCCACGTCGAACCGCAAGCAGGCACCATCACTGTCGTACACATAGCCCACATGGACCACAGACGCCGCATAGTTCAAGGTGATCGTCCCGGTGGCACTGACCACGACATCGGGATGGGTCGCCCCATCGACCAGGACTTGCACGGTTTCGCCTGCCACATGATAGAGCCCGGTGATGGTCGCCGTCGGAGTCCCGTTATAGGTGAGTCCCCCATCCACACAATACGCCGCATCTTGAGGGTCGCCCTGTTGTCGCAGGTTCGTGAGAAATTCGTTCATGCGCACCACGCGTCCATTGATATAGCGTTGCACCACGAGCCAGAGTTCATCATAGCTGCCGTCAGAGGAGGGAATGACACAGCAGGACTCCACCTTGGCGTACATCGTCTTCCCCACATCCGACCACCCTCCCAGGATATGCCGATGCCAGCCCATCACTTTATCGTCCTTACTATAGATCAGGCCGATCAACACGCCGTCGCGCCGAGGTGCCCACACGATCGGCTGCGTCTTGCGCTGATAGGCCAATTCGATCAGGCCAGAATTTGCCACGGTAGACAATTCTGCTTGTGGCGTGGCCGGATCGTATCGGCCCTTGGTGATATGTTCTGCCAACACCGTCGCATCGACCGATTGCAGGACGTTCTCATAATAGAGATAATTCATCTCCCGCACCCGCCGCCCCCCTTGCTCCAGAAATAAGAGCGAGGATCCGGCTTGCACGGCTTGCACATCGTCACTACCCCAGCTCGTCGATTGCTTGGCGTTGATATTCGTCGGCGTGATCGCTTCATTCAGGGTCGAGGGTGTCACCAGCCATTCGCCTTCAGCGGTCCCACAGGCAATCCCGTTCGCGGTCCCCAACATCCATCGCACGGTTTGGACATCGTTGGAATTGAGCCGGAAGGAGACCGCAGAGGCGTCGGTCACGGTCCCGTCAATGTCACTGGGTGCCATATTGCTGTAGTCGCCGATCTTCGATCCGTCGAGTCGCTCAGGGATCTCAGGCACTCCCGCCCGATACAGCCGATCTCCATAGAACGTGCCACACGCGGGATAGCCCGTGGTATCGGAGTAGACTCCCATGCGCCACGCGGTTTTGGCGGCAACACTCGTCAGCGTATTGATAATCGTCACCGTCACCACGGTTGTACTGGTCCAGGCCGTAATCTGCACGTAGCCCCAAATGCCCGTTTGTTTGAGGCGAATGAGCCTGCCCACGTCCGTCGTTTGGAATCCTGTATCGCCATTGATGCCGGTGACGGCAGAGGCGGTCAGCGTCACCCCCGCGCCTGGCGCAAAGGCGCTAGGGGTCATGGTCGTCGCCGTACTGTTCTCCGTGTCATACGGCCCATCGAGAAACACGGTGTTGGCAATGGACCAACTCGCGTCACTCAGGCGAGAGAGCTGTCGCTCCGGGTAGTCAGGATGCCAGATCCACAGTACGTCCGCCGATTGCACGAATTTCAGTTGGAAGAGATCGGCTTCGAGATAGGTCGTCGCCAAGGTATACACCCGCGACGCCGTGCCGCCTGCGCTGTACGCGGTAAAGACTGTCGTATCGACGTTCACCCCGGTCACGGTCTGCAACTCAAACGTATTGGCTCCGGCATTGACATTCGCGACCGTAAACCGCCGCCCATTCACTTGTGTCATCCCAGTGACTCCAGCGATATCGACATGATCGCCGTTTGAGGGATCGGTCCCGGTATAGGTGAGGACGCCAGGATTGGTTTGTGTGATGCCGGTGATCGTGAGGACCAGATCGTACACCGGGGCACGATTCTTTTTGAACCGTACATATTGATCGCCAAACTCGATGGCAAAGGCGGAGACCGTCGAAAACTTGAACCGCACGAGGCGCGTGGCCTTGGTCGACTCCTTCACTTCGTCACAGGTATAGGTCCCTGGTCTGCGCGTGACCGGCCCTTGCAAGAGCGGAATGTGGTTTTTGCAGACCCGTAAGGCCGAGCGATATCGCTCGAAATCGACGCGCCCTTCCATGAGCGGCGAGAACTCGCCGGAGTTAAAATTGTTTTGCAGTGGCGCAGCAGCGGGCATTACACGCGGTCCCTCCAGGTCTTCTTCCACACACTGCCGTGTAGGTGCGGCGCAGAACGATTAGCCGTCACCAGATAGCGCCCGGTATAGGTCACGCGATCACTCCCCGTTATGGTGCTCAGACTGCTGCCATCACAGGAAAAGACTGACGTACCACTCACAGACCACTCTGAGCCCCCAGCATCTTCTCCGGCAAACGAGGGCACGGCCACGCCAGTCGCGGCGTATGCTGCGAGCACAACCCACGCGCCCGCACCTGAGACCGCCGCCGCGCCCGCACTGGTCACGGTGGAGAGGGCGAAGCTGCTCGCGACCACATTCAGCGCCGCCAGGCCAGAGGCCGAGAAGATCGATCCGCTTGCGGCATCCTCGCCCACACCGGCGAAGGTGGCGCTGCCGCTACTGGTCGCAATTGAGGCGAAGAGCGAGGCCCCGACCTGTGTACCCGCTGATGTTCCCTCAGACGAGAGCGAGGTGGCGCTCAGTCCTGTAGCGAATGCGCTCACGGTCGCCACGCCGTTACTCGCATAGATCGAGGTGAAGAGGGACGCGCCCACCGTTGAGAGGGCCGCCGTCCCAGCGGACGCGAGCGAGGTGGTGTTGAATCCTGCCGCGAACGAGCTGAACGTCGCGACGCCGCTTGATTGACACGCCGCCGACGCGAATCCTGCCCCGACGCCAGACAGGGACGTACTGCCCGCACTACTGAGCGTGGCGACGGTGGTCACGCTCGCCGTCCAGCTCAGGCTGGCCGCGCCGGACGAGGAGAACGTGGACCCGGCTGCCGCATCTTCCCCGACGCCTGCGAAGTTCGCCACGCCCGCGCTACTGTAGAGCGAGGTAAACAGTGCGGCCCCAGAGGGCGAGACGACTGACGCGCCTGCGCTGGTATAGGCGGTTGTGTTGAATCCTGCGGCCAGTGGGCTGACGGCGGCCACACCATTACTGGTTACTACTGATGTGAAGAGCGACGCGCCGACCTGTGAGAGCGCCGAGGTGCCAGCAGAGGAAAGCGCGGTCGTACTGAGTCCTGCGGAGAGTGGGCTGTAGAGGGCTGTACCGGCTGACTGACAGGCGGTTTGAGCGAAGGCGGCCCCCACGCCAGAGACGGACGCGAGGCCCGCGCTGGCGAAGGTGCTTTGCGCCGTGGCACTCGACAGCAGCGTGAACGTGCCCACCCCATTCGCCGTTGCCACGCCTGCGAACAGACTCGCCGTGACTCCGCTGAGGGTGCTCGTGCCAACTGAGGAGACAACCGTGTTGCTCACCGTGGCCGTGTTCAACGTGCCGCTGACGAGTCCGGCAGCCGTGAGGCCCGATGCCAGCACGACTGCGCTCGCTCCCGTCAGACTGCCGACGCCTGCCGCACTCGCCGTGGCCAAGGCCACAGCCGCGCCAATGCCTGAGAGCGCCGCCACACCCGTACTGTTCGCATCTGCGCTGATGATCGCGCCACCGACACCAGAGAGGACGGCGACGCCCGCCGAAGCAAGATCCGCTTCGATGATGGTGGCACCAGCCGAGAGCTTAATATCTCCGTCTGGTGTCCCGTTATCTCTAAGGGCTATATCGCCATCGGCCATTAGGCACTCCCCGTAGGCGTGAGATCGTTGGACCGTCCGATGTGCGTGCCATCTTCACGCGCCTGCGTGTAGCAGGCAATCGTATTGTCATACCAGGGGATCGTGTAGGCCCCGTTCCCAACACGCGACGTACTCCCGATCTTTTCGTCCGTATCACTGCGATGCGCCTCAATGTTGACCGTCCCGCCCCCGCTGCCCGTGATATCGCCCCCCACCGTGAAGGTGATGGCGTGGTAGGTCAGAAAGATCGCTCCACCTGATGTGAACGTATTACCCCCTTCCAGCAAATACGTGCGGGTCGCTTCGATCGGGAGCCGCACCGTATCGGAATCGGCGGTAAAGCGCGGGAAGTGCGGGGACGCATCCACATAGATCGGAAAGACGCCGATTTCCGGGTCGCCAATCGAGGTGGCGCCATAGAGTTTCCGCCACCCGTCACCGTGCGCTTCACCGGCGTTCACTTGCGCGTTGAACTGGAGTTGTGGCGTATTTTGCGCGTCCATGATCGTGAGCCAATAGCCCACAGCATCGACCCAGAAATTGGTTTCAGGAATGACCGGCGCGACGGCGCCGACGACCCGCCCGCCCGTCATCAAGGCGTCCCACGCGACGAGCAGGAACACCCGTGTTCGCTTGTGTGCGCCAATCCCTTGCGACGAGACCCCGCTCGTATAGTTGAGATACAGCATCCCGGACGGGAACCAGCCGCGATCCGTCGTCTCGGTCCTGTAGAGATCGACAAACACCGTGTTCTTGCCCCGTGTCAGCGTCATACCGGCGCCTTGGGCGCTGCCGGAATCCACGCGCTGCTGGAGACACTCCACGCCGCATACCACGGAAGCGTTGCCCGTGTAGGTACGGAATGCCTGCCCGCCTGCCCGCGTGAGCACCGAGACGATGGCCCCTGCCCCTGGCCGAAAATTGATCCGATAGGCACTTTGCCGGAGCGTGATCGTGGTCGGTTCCTCGACGTACAGGTCCAACGAAACTCGATCAGCGTCTGTGCTGGCCGTCCCAGGAATAGGATTCGCATTAAAATGAAACGGAATCTGCACGGAATTCAAAAAGCTCGTCGTCCCGCTCACGGTGAACTGATAACTCACGTACATGCAGACGGCGTGTGGGCCACAGGTGGCGGCTCCCGTCGTCCACATCTTGAAGGCATGCACCGCCGTCGTGGTGGGGGCTTCGATGTGGATCCGCCGCTTAAAGCAGTCCGATCCCAGCGCCTTTTCCGTCACGCCATAGGCATGCGTGGTGCCCGTGTCGATGCGGACATTGAGCGTGTAATCGGTCACGCCTGCGTTCGATTCGTCGTTGCTCTCGATCACAAAGAACTGCTGTCGCACGATCACGCCCGCGACGTTCTCCAAATAGCCACCCGCGCCGGTGAGCTGCGGGATCTGGTTGGTGCCGATTTCCGTCTCCGTCGTGGCCAGCACGCCCGTGGTGCTTTCCAGCGGAATGATCGCCGTCTGGTACTGCGTCGCGGCGGTATCGTCGTATTCGTAGGTGATGCACAGGAGCGCGGAACAGTTCCGCATGCCCAGCGTGGTGCCCGTGCTTTGGTCCCAGCGTACACTGATGGCGACGGTGGAGGCATCGGCGGCGGGGTAGTTGGTGGTGAAGTGCGAGGTGAAATCCCACGGGCCGAGCACGCCGCTGATATTCTCACCCGTATTGGCGATATCGTCCGTCTCCGACGTGGTGGTCGCCGTGGCCGCATTGACACTGACGGAACAGGC
>ERZ1292629.1013-Hain-H43-01um-R1-1013-length-29580-cov-6_pt1 | contig 29580 bp, 38 predicted proteins | sample MGYA00564399_ERZ1292629 | MGnify/ENA primary metagenome ERZ1292629 (study PRJEB36523, sample SAMEA6512636) | groundwater metagenome | collected 2019-01-08 | study: AquaDiva: Metagenomics assemblies of 32 groundwater samples
ATTGCCTGACACCTTTTACAACCATAAGCTCCCCATCCATTAGGGCCATTATCTGTGCAGTATCCTTTAGGAGCATCTTTCCACATTTCATGCCACTGACCTACCATACGATGCTTTGGATATAAAAGATCAAGTGCTTGCCAATACTTATTAGCTTTTTCTTTTGTAATAGTTTTCATTTTACAAATTCTCCATAAATTATACAGTGTCTCAACAGAAATGGTTCAGAAAAAATAAAATATATAATTATAAATTTATTTACTTTGTTCTCTAATTGATTGTTTTATATATTTTAATAATTTTTTAATATCATTAATATCACATCTTGCAGTATCATTATTTACAGGAAAAATTTCCCAATAAGGTCCACCATAAAATCCTAAATGTTCATGACAATCAAGATAGACAGAAACTTTAGCTTTACCTTTTTGAACTAAAAATCTAGCCATTGCGCCCATAAAAGGTGGAATAATTTTCACTTCCCAAGTAGAAGAAAATTTAATATATGGAATTTTATCACACCATTCCCTATATTTGAAATCAGATTCAATTTTATATAATTGTACTAAATTAGCAGAATCAGTTTCTAATTCCAAGTCTTTCTTTTTCATTTACTCCTCCTTTTTATTAAATAAAATATAATTATTTATCAGGTATCAAACCAAGAAAATTATTTAATCCTTCTGGTTCTATATTAGAACTAATAATATCATCTATTTTCTTTTCATTCTCATTATCTTCTTTCCCAACAGTAATAATACACATATCCAACTTGTCCCAATATATATTATATAATTTATATCCATCTTTTGAAAATTGATTTAATATATTAGTTACATCAAATAAAAATTTTTTATTATCTTTAGGTATATCTTTATTTCTAACTGAATTAGTGCAATGAATAATTTCATATTTTATCATTTTTATTTCTCATTTTCAGATTCTTTTATAATTCTTTTTAAAGCATTGTTAATTACTTTTTTTATACTTTTAGAATTACCACCAAAAAAAAGTACTGGAATTAAATATTTCTTTTTCTTTCCTGTATCTTTATCTTTTACATGAACTATTGCAGGTTTTGTAGTTTCTACACTTATGTTATCTCTAAAAATCCCCATACACATAACTGCTGACATTTTATTTTTATCCATTTCATTCTCCTTTATTATCCCTGAAAAACTTCTTCTTTTCTTTTTAACAATCCAGTTTCTTTCAAAAACCTAGAAGGAAGTTCTGCATTATCATTTCTACCTACAGGACTAGTTAAATATAATCTTCTTTCCGCTCTAGTCATGGAAACAAATAATAATCTTCTTTCTTCTTCTATTGCTTCTGGAGTTATTGATTTTTTATGCGGACACACCCCATCAGTTAGCCCGCAAACGAACACAGCAGGCCATTCTAGCCCTTTCGCGCCGTGCATGGTACTTAGTGTCACATAACCATTATCACTGGACTCATCAAAGCTAGTCAATAAAGAAATTTGTTGCAATAAAGAAGAAAGATCAGGTGATGATGTCATTTCATAATCTTTAACAAATCTAAGAAATTCAATTACATTATCAAACCTTGATTTACCTTCATAATTTCTTTCTTCTGCAATATCTCTTTGTTTTAGATACTCAAGAAATCCGGAAGCACTTAAAACATGTTCACATTTAATAAATAATCCATTCATTGATTTAGCATGGGTATAAATACTATACAATTCATCTGCTCTATGTTTAGCATTACTCTTCAAATCACATTCATTCAATGACTGTATTGCTCCTTTATCATTACTTCTCATATAATCTTCTACTGCTAATAGATTCTTTTCACCTAATCCTCTTTTAGGATGAGCAACAATTCTTTCTAAAGCAGTAGAATTCTTATCATTACATAGTAATTCTAAATAAGATATAGCTGTTTTTATTTCTTCCCTATCATAGAAAGATATACCACCAACCACTTTATAGTGAATACTTAACTTTCTTAATTCCTGTTCCAATACTCTACTTAAATAATTAGCCCTATATAGAATAGCAAAATCAGAAGCATTTCTTTTATATTTTTCCATTATATCTTTAATTGAATTAGCAATCCATTTAGCTTCATCATCTTTAGATGGGAAGAAACCAATTTGAGGATCAACTCCTTTTTCATTAGGAGTCATTAAATTGATAGGATATTTCCTATGGTTAAAAGAAATTAAATTTTTAGCACTTGCTAATATTTCTGGAGTTGATCTATAATTTGTTTCTATTTTAAATAATTTAGTATTTTGGAAGGTTTCAGGGAAACTCTCTGCGAATTTTCTATCTGCACCTCTCCATGAATAAATAGCTTGATCAAGATCTCCTACAGCTAATAAATTCTGTTTCTTACCTACATATCTTTTTATTAGTTCAAACTGAACTCTGTTTATATCTTGAACTTCATCAACTTGTAGAACATCTACACCATTTTCAATAGCAAATGAACACTCTGGATACTTATCAAATAAAACAAGTTGTTTACCAAGTAAATCATTAAAATCAAAAGAATTAGAAGCAGTCAATTCATTTTCATACAAATCAACTAAATCTATATATTTTACTTTAAATAAATTATCTTTTACATCTCTTATATTCCAGTAATTAGTTTTAGCTAATTTAACGCAATTCCAAGCATCAATAAACTCTGGACTTTTATCACTTACATTATTAAATCCAGCTTTACGCATAGCTTTCCTGAATAATCCTTCTGCATCATCGTCATCAAGGACGGAGAAATCTTGATTTCTTCCTATCATATTAGACCATAATCTTAATATCTTTACACCAAGTGCGTGGAATGTAGCTAGGCGAATATTATTAGCTCTATCCCCTAATAATTTTACTGCTTTATCTCTCATTACTTTAGCTGCTTTATTTGTAAATGTAATGCCACAAATACGTTCTGGCATTATATTCCAATAATCTACAAGGCAACCAAGTCTAGCTGTAATTGTTGTTGTCTTACCTGAACCTGGAACGGCAAGGCATAGAGCAGGACCAGCGCCATGTAACGCTACTTCCTTTTGCTGATCATTTAACTTCTCTATATACTTTGCAATTTTGTCGTTCAAATTATTTACCTTTCTTTTTTATTTTTCGTAATTATGGTCTGCGTCCTGAAGCCCACAATCCCCACGCATATAATGTTTTTCACAAAATTGTAAATAACACCCATTCCTATAATGTTTTATTACTTCTATTTTCTCGCCATAAGGTTGAGAATAAAGATATTTTAACATAAATTTCTTTGTTGCTATGTTTTTACATCCAGGTTGACTACATTTATCTTTTTCTATTTTTAGAATAAGTGTAGATGGATCTATATTTTCTTCATTAGGTTTTTCAAAATAATCTAATTTCCTAGCATATAATAATTGCATAGCTGATTCCATATCTCTAAAATGCAAAGCACCTATTTCTTCTCCTTTGAAATATAATTTAGCAATGACACAGAATCTCCATTCATCTCCAGAACATTCTGACTCCTTCCATCTTTCTTGTAATTTTAATGTAATTTCATCAATAAATTCAAAATCATGATGTCTAATATGAGATGGATTTGTATTAGGTGTGCAATTTTTACCAGGAACACACTGTGCATTATCACTCATTACTTACCCTTTCTTTAGAATTGTATTTTTAATATTTTCCGCAGAAGTAACTTGCCCTAAAAATTTAAAAATAATTTTATTATCATCTACTATAACTATGGAAGGATAAGAAACAACACCATATAAATCTGCTTCATTACTTGCTTCTTTACTACCTTCACAATCTATAAATTCCCATTGACATTGTATAAAATTTAATTTTAATATTGCTTCTTGTTGTTTACATTTATCACAATCTCTTTGTTTAGTACCAAATAATTTAATTAGCATTTAGAATAACCACAACTTGGATTGGAACACTTTCCCCCTCTACAAGTCTCAACATAAATAAGAGGAGACCCACAATCAGGACAGAAAGCACCTGTTGCTTTCTTTTTACCTATTGCTTCTACTTCTAATATACTATCAGAAGATTTTACTTTTACATCCTTTGTATTTGAATTTATTATTTCAAAAAAAGATCTTATTGCTTCTGAATTATCCCTAAACCATTTAATAAAATCTTCCATAGCTTGTGAAATAGCATCAGGTAAACTCTTTATCCACTTACCATTCTCAAAACAAGGATCACTCTTAATATCTTTTAATTGTTTTACTATCTCATGAGGTGGTATTCCCCATGCCAGACTACGAGAAATTAACCTTGATATTCCTTCTGCCATAGCATTCAATTCTGATCCAGCCTTTCCAATCTGAGTAAATACCTCCTGTGCTCCATCTTCATCATACGACACTGTAACGAAAACGTGCCCCATAGAAGTCGTCAACCGATATCTTCTTGCTGGAAGAACTGGAGATGGATTCTTACCCTTTGTTTTAATATTATTTATTTTTGTATCTTCACTGGAATCTAAAACCTGATTATCTCTGCACTTATCCCTATATACTGTAATACCCTTACAACCAAGTTCCCATGCTAATTTAAAAGCATTCTTTACATCATCTATACTAGCCGTTTCTTTCATATTTATTGTTTTACTAATACTGTTAGTTGTATGTTTCTGGAATTCCGCCTGCATTTTAACATGCTGTTCATAAGGAATATCGTGAGCAGTTAAAAATACCTTCTGAATATCTAAAGGAACACCTTCTATTCCCTGACATGAACCACCATTATCTAATACCTTTTTCATAACTAATTCTGTATACGCATTCGCTTTCTTCATAGCATCTTCAAAATAAAAATTCATATATTTTAGTCTAGTTCCATCCATTACTGTCTTTGTATATCCAAGAGCATACATAGGTTCAATACTGGAGGAACAATTCGCAATCATACTAATAGTGCCAGTTGGAGCTACTGTTGTATATGTTGAATTTCTTATTTTAACTGGAGGATCCATTTTAGCAAAAACACTTTGTTCCCAATCCGCAAAAACACCTTTTTCTTCTGCTAGTTCAATAGATGTAGTTTTAGCTGTTTTGTCAATGAATTCCATTACTTGAGCAGCTAAATCCAATGCTGTTCTATCAGAATAAGAAATTTTCAACATATAAAGGACATCTGCCCATCCCATTATACCTAATCCAATCTTTCTTTTTGCTAATGTTTCTTTTTGAATCTTTTTAATTGGGAATTTATTAACATCAATAACATCGTCAAGGAATCTAACAGACAATTTAACAGTTGTTTCTAATTCTTTCCAATTTATTGACTTATGTTCTAAATCAACAAATTTATTAAGATTTATTGATCCTAAATTACAAGATCCATAATGCTCTAATGGCAACTCTCCGCAAGGATTGCAAGTATCAATAACAGCGAGATTGATAGTTGGATTATTTCTATTTACGGTATCAATAAAAAATAAACCAGGTTCACCTGTTTCCCAAGCATTATTACAAATTTCATTCCAGACATCTAATGCCTTTAATGTTCCAACTGGCATACTGGTTTGTGGACTAATAAGTTGATAATCTGAATTATTTATCATAGCTTTCATAAATTCATCAGTAATTACAACAGAGATATTAAATCCATTTAAATTATTTAAATCTTTCTTACAATTGATAAATTCCATAATATCAGGATGGTCAACTCTAAGTAATCCTATATTAGCTCCTCTTCTTCGACCACCTTGAGCTATTACTTGAGTACCAGAGTTATACCACGTCATAAACGATACAGGGCCGCTTGCAACTCCCTGCGTTGAGCCTACAGGGCTATTACGTGCCCTTAATCGACTGAAGTTATATCCTACTCCACCACCCATCTTCATAATTTTAATTGCGTTTGTAGCTGTTTCACAAATAGATTCAATAGAATCTTCTACTGGTAGTGCAAAACAAGCAGATAGCATTTGATTAGGAGTTCCAGCATTCATCAAGGTAGGAGAATTTGGAAGAAATTTAAAATCAGCCATCATATTATAGAATTTCTCTTCATATTCTTCCGCAGATTTTTTACCTTTGGATTTACCACTGGATAGCTCTGCCTCTGCCACACACTTAGCAACTCGCCGAATCATTCCCTCCGGGGTCTCAACTAAATTATTATTTTGGTCCCTGAAAAGATATCTCTTCTCAAGAACCTGTGTTGCGTTATCATCAATGTTCTTAATACTGTGTGTGTGAGACATTTGTTCTCCTTTATTAGTTCCTATATTTATATGTTGTCGTTCGCATTCGGGACAATTTGAAGCAGACATGATATGAAAAAACCTTAAATTATTCTTTATTATCCTCTTGCCATTCAATAAATTTCTTTTTACCTATCCATTGCGGAATAGAATCTTCTAATACTGTAGCAAAATCTTCTGGACCCAAATCTTTTATACCAGGGATAAGAGGAATTAATAGATCTCTATCTAAAACTATTCCTTTATTATTTCCCTTATTATCCTCACAATATAAAACTAAAACTAATTTGCGTTTATCAAATTTAGCATCTCTAACTGTTACTTGTATTTTAGGCATAACTTATTCCTAAATATTATATTCTTTTGAATCATTTAATTCTATAAGCTTAATATCTTTATCCACTGTGTACTGGATAAATCTCCATGCTTCTTTCCCATTTTTAGATTCTATAATTTTAGATACTTTAGACATCATTTTCATTTGTCTTTCAAAACTATTCAATTCCCATCTTGCCGCCTCAAGACTATGCTCAATACATTCAGGAATTTCCCCATTTGGTTTCCTTGTAACTTCTGCAGCAGCTTCCCAACGTTTGATATTATCTTTTAAATTAGGTAACTTTCTTTTTGAGTAATCAACTTCACGTAAATCATTATATAAACCCTGTTCAAAACTTCTATTCACAATATCAAATGCAACAGAATATAATTCTTCATCTGAATCTGCAGAAAAATACCAATCTGCAATATGTCCTTTTACTTTTAATATCCTTTTCATTTTTATTTTCCTTTACACTGTTAATTTTTTAATAATTTCTTTAATTAAAGAATCTTTTGCTTCCTTTGTAGCTTTCAATTTAAATTCAGTAAAACTACAAAGTTTTTCTTCACCAAATATTTTTAACATTACCCAATCATGGAATGTTCTATAACTCACTAATCCCTCTACACTAGGAGCGCCAAAAGCAACATCTAAATGGGCTAATTTTTTCATTAATTTATCTGTATCTTCCGTAGTTAAATAAAAAATTTTACCATCTTTTCTAACATCCTGACATTGTTTCTTCAAACCTAATAATTCAAATTCCTCTTTGAATTCTTTCTTTGCATTTTTAACTCTCTTTTTAAATTCTTTTTTATCTATCATTCCATATGTTTTACAATTAGATGGCCTATATTTATATACGATACATCCATTATCTTTATTCAATAAAGGACATGGTTTTACAACATCATTACTTAAAAAGTTTTCAACACACCTTTGCACTACTTCTTTTTTAATTTCAGGATCAATATCTTTAATAAAATTATTAAATAAAACAGCAAATTCACACATCCTCATATGAGGACAACCATTCTTACAACATGTTCCACAATTCTTACATGTAGTCTCTGGAATAGTTTTATATATTCCCTGAATTATATCATCCAAATTTAAATCTACTTTAATGCCAAGATCATTTTTAAAAGGAAGAATTATATTTGACATTTATTTTCCTTTATATTGTTTTCTTTCTTTTGGCGAATCTAATGTCATAGTATAACCGCAGCATGTAGGCCATCCACTCCTGAAACATTCTACTGAATCAACTTTCTTTGTCTTCCCACAGCTAATACACCAAACTTTTCCTCTTGCTAATGTAGGATGACTATTTACTAATTTATCATAAAGTCCAATACTATTTTTTACTAATTTTTCAAATTTTTTCATTTAATTTCTCCTAAAATACATTATCAGTAGTTACCGTTTCAACACTCTCTTCTTTTGTTTTTTCCATATTGTGCAGAGTTACAGTAAGAGACATAGAAGGCTTTTCTTTCTCTACACATTCAGGAATAGTAGGACAACCATCAAGAAACTTATCTAATTCCCTCTTTTTAACATTATATTTAATAACTGTTAGTGCTTCTAATTGTTCCTTTTCTTTGAGGAATTTCAATAAAGATTCTTCATCATTGATAATCCACTTACCCTGTTTATTAGTTTTTGTAATTTTTGCCAACCCAGGATAGTCAACAGTCTTCTTCTCTAATTTATTCAAAACATCAATACTAATTTCTCTAATTTTATTTTCCCTATTCTTTGCATCTTCAATTGCCTGATCAATAATTTCTACCCTCTTCTTTTTCAACTGTTTAAGGAAATCTTGCTTTTCAGTTAATTTAACAATTGCCATAACATATTGTTCTAATTGTAGAAGATCATCTACTTCAGGAATAGTCTCTGTCTCTCCAATAATAAATTTATTCATTTCTTTTGTTAAGCCATAATCAATACCATCGAAATCTTCAGCTTCTTCAAATTCCATTTTTCCCTCCTTCTTGAAACAAGCTAGTCTCAAAACTAGCTTGTTTCTACATTGCCTATATAAATTAAATAATAAATTAATAATTTGTTCTTATATCGTAATTTGTTTTCAATTCATATTCATGAACATTATTATTTTTTGCGAATTCTTTCCTAAAAGAATCTTCAAATTGCAATCGTTTAAGACCTGCATCATTATATATATTTTTAGCTTCAATAAACTTATCAGTATTATTTTCTGCAGTATTGTATAAATTACTATATAGAGAACTCTTTTTATCTTCATCCCTAATCAATTCATCATATTGTCTATCACTTCTTAACTCTTTTTTATATTTTATTTGCATATTTACAACATGTAAAGCATGATCTTTATTTCTTTTAATAACTGCACAAGCAAGCTCATATGCACGATCAACAATAGTATTATTATTTATGCCTGTATTTTCAGAAAGAATTTTTCCAGCATATATTACTGTCAAATGACTAACTTTAGGATCTGGATTATCATTTTTTCTATCAACTACTTCCTTTACAAGCTTACATGCACGATCAATAATAGAATCATGATCCATTTGTGGGTTATTAGCTATAATCTGTCCTGCATACTCACTTACCATTTCTTCAAACATTTCGCACCTCTTTTCTATCGTCTTTCCATGCGCCAAACATGACGCCATTTTCTTTTATTTTGATCTACTAATTTCACTTCTTCAGTATAAGGAATTCCAACCAATTCATCACCCGTCATTTCCGCAACACGCCCCTTTAGCTTTGTAGCAATAATATGAAGTGTTTCTAGTGCTCCCCCTCCAATTGCAGCCAACCGCACTTCCCCATGTTTACTAAGAATAATAAGAGAAGTATCTGTCATCCTACGAACATAATCCCTACGTTCATCAGGAGAAGCCCCATTTTGATTTTTTAATGGCAACATGCTAGGTGGACGAGGTTCTTTCATAATAATCTGGTCTGGCCTGTGCTGTTCCATAACCTTTTCAGACTTAGGACCAGTATTCTCTTCATCACCACTAAGAAAATCCTTCTTTACATCTTCCCGAATTGCATCTGTTTCATCAGCATCATCCATTTCATTTTCCTCCTTTGCAAATTAAATACAAGTTACTACAATTGAATCGTCCCACGACTGAACTAAAACTTCACCATCATTAGGTATAATATCAACTTTTATAGGTTTATCCTTTTCTTTATTCTCTATATTATTTACAGAAATAAATAAAGAATCAACATTTTCTTTTCCTAATAAGGATCCAAAACTACTAATTAAATAATCATGCCATACAAAATCTTTAGGTACGCAAAAAACTCCAATATCTAAAACATCCTCTCCAAATACGGCATTGATTGACAATCCTTTCATAAACATTATTATACCATGTCCAATTGCACACTGGACAGATTTCTCCTGTTTGTCAGAATAAGAATATTTAATCTTTGGTAGCCTATCCTTTCTAATTTTATATTCTCCCCAATTATCATCTATTCCAACAGTCAAAGTGCTATAATCACCAAATCCAAAAGTATGTAAACTAGCCATTTTACATTCCAACCTAGATATCATTGTATAATTTTTATTTATTTCTTCATCGGAAAATGTATGAATAGAAGGTCTAAATTTAATTACAATATCCTGTTTTATATTTTTATTTCCATTTATTACTTTTTCCAAATGACAAAACAACCTAGAACTTCCGCTTTTTAAATTACTCATATCCAATCTTCTATGTATTGTCCTCAATCTTTTATATATTTCAGTTTCTTGTAAAAAGATTCCATTTTTATTTAAATGTTCCACAATTTCATGAATTGTTGTAGATCCATGATAACGAGCTAATATAATTTGCTTATCTATATTATCTCTTACTATTTTATTTATGAATTCAATATCCTCAATAGATTCATATATATTACCAGAATCCACTGCTTTTATATTTTCTATAGTTGCTTTCGATTCTTCATCATCACTCGCAACATTACCAATTAAAACATTCTTTGATTTCAGTGCTGTCCAGCCAAAAGATTGATACTGTTCAATAGTCATGGTTTCATGACCTGATAAAATATGTTCTTCCTGCAAATGATTTATATTTATTTCAGGAACCATCTCTCCGCATATTTCGCATTTAATATGAGGAATTCTCTTATGTCTTGTGGCGTGAGTATATAAACCATCTATCAATCTCTCTAAACTAGTAAAAATATAATTATTTAGAGTTGTTTTTACTATTTCTCCATTATCATTTGTTTTTACAGTAGCTAATCCTTCTTCATCTAATAATACTCCACCAGAATCATTTCTTACGTAAGTTTCATGATTCTCGTCAAACATTCTAATAGCATGGACTATTTTTTCATGACATAGAGATGCTATTTCTTCATCAGTGCTATCCAATGTCCATGAAGCAGAATTTAGAACTGCCCGCATATGCGGAATCCAAATCCTTATTAAAAAAGAATCATAAAATTCTAATATTTTTTCTAAACCAGATTCACTTTGCTTGCACCAATCTTCCAGCGAGTAACCATCGAAAATATAAATTTTTCTTTTATTCTCATCTTCGGAAATTAGAAGTCTATCCCCCCATATATCAGCGCCTTTTTCCAACGGTATACTGTGAAACAAATTGGCATTTGACAAATTTAATGCTCCCTATGTAGAAGAATTTAATTTACTTGATTTCCAGCAAATTTTAGAATACTCACAATACTTACAATCATACGAATTTTCTTTATTTTGATATGGTCTTGGTGGGATCTTATTTGACTTGAGTATTTCCAATAACTTTTTAGCTGTTTCCATTATATTTTCAGCAACTTTTTTATCATAATCTACCCTAAATTCTTTAATTAATTGTTTATCTTTATCTTCATAAAAAAGAACAGAATGACTTATATTAAGGATATGCATATAAATAGCTACTTGAACACAATGAACATGTTTAGGAGATGTAAGAAGATTAAAACCATTACTATTTATTGTCTTAAAATCTACAATAATAAAATCATCAGGTTCATATCCATCTCCAGCCCTAACTATTGCATCAACATGTCCACTAAAATTATATTCTTTATCTTCTGCCAATACTTCTTCATATTCGAATCCATTTATACCTGTATTATTCCCACATTTACATGTAACAACTTTAGAAAATGGAATACCTCTTTTTTCATTGTCTCCTTGTATTAAATTGCACAAAGGATTTTTACACTTCCAATATCCCCACAATTCATGTGCTTCTTTAAATATATCTTTATATCTAAAGTGCATATAATGTCCACAATCAAATATTCTTTGTCCTTTTTCATCGAATGCAGAATCCCCTACATCAACATCATAATATTGATAGGCTACTTTTCTAAGACAACCTCCAAATGATGATGGATGGAAAACATCGTATGTTCTTATATTATTCTTCCACTTATTATAATAAGCATTTCCAATAGCAGGCAACAAAGAAAAAGTTTTTGCAAGCATTAAATTTTTCCTTTTCATTTCAACCTCTTCCCGCGAGGAGTCCCCTTCCTTTAGGTGGAGGTAGTTGACAAAACAATGTTACACTACAGACCGTATCTTATGGATCAGGTTTTGTCAAGTGAGAAAATTTGATTTTTGTAGAAAAATCCCATAAATCCTTTAGACGCAAGAAGTTAAAATTTCTTCCATTTTACTTACGTTGATAAACCCTGTCTTGAGATGCTGCATTTGTCCATCAAGAAAAACGACAAACGCAGGAAGAGACCTGACGCCAATCTCGCTAAGAAAATCCGTATTATCAGAAGCATTTATTTTAGCCAACCTAGAAGAATCAACCTTTGTTGCAAGTGTTTTATATTCTTTATCCATCTTTACACAAGCTGGACAATTATCACTATAAACATCAATTACAGAATAACCCTTTTTGCTAATAAATGACTTGATTTCTTCTGAATTTTTTAGTTCTTTAATCATAAATTTTTCACCTTTTCCAAAAGAGAAAATATATCGGACTCATCACCATTACCTAAAATTAAAGACTTATTTATCAATTTTTGAAATGTTTCAACTCCATTCTCCATAATAAATTTATCAGGGTCTGTTCCTATAGGTAGTTCTACAGTAGCCGTATCAAATCCTGCTTCATCAAATAAAATTTTTCCTTTATCGGAACTCTTCTGTCCTGCAAAATTTTCATCTCTATCTAAACATAATATAACTCGTTTACAATACCTTAAAATAATAGAAATATGTCTGCTTGATATGTTAGTTCCGCATAATGCTACTATATTTTTAATACCTGATTGCCATAGGAACATGGCATCGAATGGACCTTCAACAATAATAATATAATTATTATGATATATCCAATTTTTAGTTAAATATAATCCATATAAATAATGAGATTTTTTATATCTTGTATTCCAATATGCTTGCAAACCTTCTGGTGTAAATTCAGGCAATGTTCTTTTCATTATAGCTTTTAGATTTCCATAAGAATCATATATAGGTATTATTATACTACCAGCCAATTCTCTATCTATTGATTGGTCACAGTAACCTATATTAAATGTCTGTGCTGTTTCTTTAGATATTCCTCTAGATTTTAGATATATAGATCCTAAATTCCCATTTACAGTATGAAGAAAATTAAAAGAATCAATTACAATTTTTTCTTGTCTGTAAATGGGAATATTAGGATTCAATATAATATTCCTTTATTTTTAGAGCTATAATTAAAATTTATCCTCGGCCTCTGGATCTTCTTCAACTTCATCTACATTCTCATCTACTTCTGCAGGAACTTCTTCAGAAGTAGGACTTGCAATATCCTTGTAACCATTTGCCACGTATTGAGTTATCTCAACTGGAACAGGAATATTTATTTCTTTTGCTTTAGCAATACAATCATCACAGAGTTTAGGTAACATATTCGATTCAGTAATAGCTGTACGAAGTAAAGATTCACTTTCAGCAGTTAATTCATCATATTTAAATACATTCTTCCTTTTTGAAATTACTTTCATTTTACCTATTCTAGCAAAAGTAAAAGCAACTTCCATAATATCAGGATCTCCAGAATAATAAATAGGAATAATACAAGGTTCAAGAGCAGGTGGACCGAACCTACTCTTTACAATTCTAACTCTAGTTCTTCCACCTATTAACTTATCATCTTTAATAATCTTAGCATCTGCACTATTAAGTAATTCCATTCTTAATCTTACACTTGAATAAAATTTTAATGCTCTTCCTCCAGGAGTAGTTTCTGGATTACCATACATTACTCCTACTTTTTCTCTTACTTGATTAATAAAAATAGCAGTAGCATTAGTAGATGCACAAGCATTAAGAATTTGACGTAAAGATTTAGAAAGCATTCTAGCTAGTAAAGCCATTTGATTATCTTGTAACGAACCATCCAGTTCCGCTTGAGGAGACAGAGCGGCTGTGCTATCTAATACTACGATGTCCATTGCCCCGCTTCGGATCATTGCCTCCATCGTGTCTAGGTGCATTTCAGCAGAACATACATTTTTTGATATTTTTAGCCTTCGCATTATATCTGAATTATTTTTTGATAGAGCAATTAGCCTATCATACGGAAATGATTGTTCTACATCCAACCACCCACATAATTCAGATCCGTTAGATAAAGCATTTACAACAGTCTTTAATGCTAACCATGTTTTACCAGATGTTTCTGGACCAAATAGTTCAACAACTCTTCCTTTGGGTAATCCACCACAACCAATTGAATCATCTATATCTGTAAATGTAGTAGAAAAAGCCTCTGCCTTTTCAAATTCATCTGCATTACTTAATACTAATGCGGATTTATATGTTTTATTAACATGATTTAATGCTGCTTCTAATTTTCTTTCTTTTTCTGTTTTTTTAGCCACAAATTATCTCCTAATAAGAAAAAAAAAAGACACCCCAGCCCGAAAGCTGGAGTGTCTAATAGGTTCACCAATTGAATTGATTAGTATTTGTATTCGGTTGAGCCTGTACTGGCTGTTGCGGTTGAGGCTGTGGCTGCGCTACAACCTGTTGAGGCTGTGGAGCAAAAGCTGGCTGTTGAGGAGCAGGAGCAAACTGTTGAGTTGGTGCTGCGAATGTCTGCTGTGGAACGGGAGCAAACTGTTGAGTTGGTGCTGCGAATGGTTGTTGAGGGGCAGGAGCAAATGCCTGCTGTCCAAAAGCCTGCCCTTGCTTCTGCATAGGACCAGCAATCAATTTATTAATCTCATCAATAGACATAACCTTCTTTTCATTAGCAAGATTATATAATCCATTTTGAGTTAAAAACTGTCTCTGTTCAGGAGTCAATGGTTTACTCATCAATGCCTGAACAGTATATCTTGTCCTACGTTTATTACTTTCAGGAATCTGAACAGTAATAAGAAATTCAGGTCCACGGTCAGGATCTCCTGGTTCAACACCAGTTTGAATACACCAATCTTTCATTTTAGAAAAAACAGATTTAACATTAGCTTCAAGCATCATAAATTGACCATTACTATCAAAAATATTAATTACACCTTTCTGAACACCTGGATTACCACCCAAACAAATAGGGCATCCACCTTGCGGTCCAGGACAACAATTAATAACAACAGGATCGTAATGCATAGTGAAAATATAAGGCTGACCAATACAACGAATCTTATGAGATCCTTCAGTCAGCTTCTTCCACTTCCCAGTACTAGAACCTCCTTCTGGACTAGTAAAATTCCATCCTTGATTAGCACTCATTCAATTTCTCCTTTTTATTCACCAACTCCACTTGGAATTAAATCCCATCCACTACTACCACTTAAAATTTCTTTTTTCATAGGCGTTTTACGAATTTCGTCCAAATACTCCCTCGATACACCATTTCCATTTTTGTTCTCCTTAATTACAGTATTGGTATTTTGATAAGGAGTTGCTCCTCTTGATATTTCTCTTGTCTCTTCCTGAGTACACGTTACACGTCTACTTAACATCTCATACATAGTATCTAAAGAAGCTATCGTTTCTTTAGTCATATTATACACGTATTCTGATTCAATCGCATTAAAATCATAATCAGATAAAATTTTATTTACCCATGCTACTCTTCTATCTACAGAACTACCTTTAGCATAACCTAAACCAACTTCATATAAATTCTCTCTTATCTTCTTCCTAACACCAGAATCCTGTATAATAATTAAATATATTTCACCAACTCTTGCGCGAAGCATCATATGATGTTCTATTGCTTCATTTAATTGATAGATATCCATAATTCCACTAGAAACTTTAACTTTTGAATTTTTTAATTCTTCAGCTAATGCAGTATAATCAAGTTTATTATTTAACAATCTACTTGTTTCTCTTTTTTGTTTATCAATATAAGCCCTAAATAAAATTTCATTACTTCCCTGTTCTATACTAGGATTAAAAGGGGATTCTAAATTTTCTTCATCAAATGAATGTCTATGTCTCTTTTCTTCATGTTTAATAGGTTCTACATGCACTTCTGCTTTAGTCAATACAGGTGGAGATATATTTTTCTTTTCTTCTTTATGTTCTATAACTACTGATTGCGACATAGGATGAGCAGATTGCACTACAGGCTGAATAATAACTGGAGGAGGAACAGGAACCTGTTCTTTATTTTCTACTACTGGAGGTGGAAAACCCATCGGAAGAACTTCTTCTTTTTTAGTTTCCCACTTAACAGGAGCAAAATCCTTATTTTCTTCTTTCTTTTTAGGGGTTTTCTTTACAGGTGCAGATTCTAATTGTTCTATATCAACATTAGATAAATCTCCATCTGTAACAATTTTCTTTTCAGGTGTCTTTTCCTGTTTATTATAATCTTCTCGAACATCATTAGAAGAAGGGATATTGCCCCAACTACTTGTCAAATTAGTTCCCAATGAAGATTTCAATTTGTCATCCATTGTTTAATCCTTTTATCAATTCTTCCCTAACGTCGCCATGAGAATCTTTAAATTTTTTCAAAGATTCAATAAATTTATTTTTAATACAATCCAGACAGGCTATTTCTCTTTTTTTGTAACCTTTAGTAATTACCATTTCATAGCTTTTATGTATTTTACAAATTGGATCTGTTAGTTTATAACGTCGTATACCATGTCCAGTAATATTATATAAAGGCCACCAAAATGGAACAGAAGTCTCCATATATTCTTCCATAACATAATCAAAAGATTCATTATCCATATTTTCCAAATCAAAAAAATCATATATTTCTTTAGGGACATCTCTATAATTTTTAAAAACAGTATCATCAAATACTTTTAAGAAATTAGGAAAGTTATGATTGTTACATGAACCTACTAAATAATAATTTTCAGTTCGTGCAATATAGGTGTTGTAATTACACGTATCAAATGCAATTGGAATATTTGGATTAAGATCGCTTGATTTAATAATATCAATTTCATTTAAAAAAGAATCATGTTCACGTTTACACCAATGATCATTATCTTTATTTCTAATTTCAAGCATTTCAAGAGCAAGAGAAAAAACATTAGAGTAATCCTCACCTTTAACAATAAAAGAGGAAGAACTAGAATTACTGACAAAACCAGTCCTAATTTTCATTTTCTTTCTCCTTTAATGTCGTTATCCAATTATCTTTATCATCAAGCCAAAGATTAATTTCTTGACCAATTTCAGGCGTAAAATCTTCACAACGAGAAATAGGCATATAAATAAAAACTCCATCGGTATAAGTAATTATTATTGTTTCATTATCTTTAAAACCTGTAACAATTCCACGATTATGATCTATGCCATCAAAAACTTCAAATCCTTTTCTTTTAGACATTTTCTACTCCTATTGTTTGTTGAATTTCGTCAAATTAAAATTCTTTAGCCCTTCTTCTATATCTCTATTCAGCATAGCTAAATTAAAATTAAATATATCTTTATCTCTTGCTGCTCTATCTGCTATAGTAGTCCACTCAACTTCTTCAATAGCAGAACTTTTAAATGTAATATTAGTATATTGACCTGTTTGAATTTTTATTTCTATTGATTTACTTATTGTCGATTTACGTAAAGGAGGATTCACAACAGGAATTTGTGGATTGATTGTATTTTCTTCTGACATTATTCAATTCCTTTCGATTCAGGTTCTGATGAATTTTTAATTCTACGAGCATTTTTCAATATCTTTTTCTTATCAACATTCTTCTTGGTCCCTGTAATCATTATATCGCTTTCAGTTGACGGAAGAAGACCATTTGTTCCTGATTTTTCTTGACGTGCGAGTTCATTTCTAACTGATTCTAATTTATTTAATATATCTTCTCTATCTCCTAGATCATCTAACGCACCATTAGCCGCCAAAAACTCCATAACTGATTTATTAGCAACGTTTTGTGGAACTTTTTTGCAAAAATCAAATAAACTAGTATATGGTTTATTTTTAGAAATCACATCTGCGGTTTTAGTAGAAACACCCTTCAAACAACATAATCCTATTCTAACTCCTTCTTTCTCTGGAACACAATAAGCATCTGAATAATTTATATTTGCTCCATACATTTCTATTCCTATATTTTTCATTTCAGATAAATAAGATTCTACATCTTCATAATTTCTATCTATTGCTTCTACATTCACTAAACAAATCATATATTCACGTTTAAAATATACTTTCAATGCCGCTGTATGATATGCCAGAATAGCATAAGCCGCAGCATGGCTCTTATTGAATGAATATCCAGCAAACCCAACAATACTTTGCCATACATTATTTATCACATCTTCAGGAATATTATTCTTCCTGCATCCTTCAATCCATTTCTGTTGCATCTTCTCGAATATTTCACTCTTCTTCTTACCCATAGCCTTTCTTAATGTATCCGCCTCTGATTCATCAAATCCCGCTAATACTCTAGACAACTTCATTACATCTTCTTGATAAATAGGTAAACCGAATGTCTTCTTCAAACATTCCCCAACTAAAGGATGAGAAGTAACAACTTGAGTTATATTATTTTTTCTTCTAGCGTATTCATCAGGAATACCTTCTTTCAAACAACCAGGTCTAAAAAGAGCAACGGCAGCAATTAAATCATCTATACTGTTAGGTTGAATATTCTTCAACATCTTCTGCATACCATAAGACTCGAACTGAAATACCCCTTTTGTATTTCCATTAGCTAACATTCTCAATATTTTAGGATCATTCAAATTTATATTATTCAAAGAAACATTTTGAGTTTTATGAGTTTCTGAAATCAATTTCAATGTTTTATCAATTACTGTCAATGTATTTAATGCTAAATTATCAATTTTAACTAGCCCCAAATATTCTAAATCTTCCATAGAAAATTGAGTGCAAATATTATTAAAATTATTATCATCCGATTTACTGGAAGCTGTAACATGTAAAGGAGCAATTTGTTGTAATTTAATGTCACAAACAACTATGCCAGAAGCATGGATAGATGGTCTGGATACCATACCCTCTAATATTTCCGCAATTTGAAATATTTTAGGATATTTATTTTTATAGTTTACTAACTCTGGACAATCTTTATATGAACTCTCTAACGTAACATTAGGCTCTTCTAATATCATTTTAGATAATTCATCACTTAACTCCAAACTTTTTTTATCACCAGTAGAGAAATCGTTAAAAGGATCTATAGCTTTAGTTACTGCCCTCAATACACCCTTAACCTTGAACTTTTGATTCGCCCCTATCCTTGCAACCTTATCTTTACCATACTTTTCCACTAACATATTATTTACTTCTTCTTTTCTATCATGCTGGAAATCAGTATCAATATCAGGATCTTGTATTCTTCCCTCTGTTAAAAATCTCTCAAAAAGAAGATCATATTTAAGTGGGTCAATACCAGTAACACCTAAACAATAAAGAACTAGACTTGATACTGCTGAACCTCGTCCTAATCCAACCCTTATTCCTTGACTTTTAGCCCAAAATATATTGTCTCTAACCATCAATAGATATTCAGCAAATTTAGTCTTTTTTATTACTTCTAATTCATGACCTATTCTATTCATATATTGGGCATTCTGCGGCAATCCCAACTTCATAAATCCTTCTTTGACAAGAGATTTTAAATATTCATCTGCATTAGGAAATTCTGAAGGTATCATTACTTTGCCTAATTGCATTGATTTTTTACTTATTTTTACATCACACTTCTCTGCAACTTCTAATGTGTTAGTTAAAGTTATTCCTAATTCAGGTGAAAATATAGATTGCATTTCCTGATAACTTCTTAAATGAAGAGGTAAACCACCCCTCATTCCTCTATTTGGATTTGTCATTGTCTGAAGGGTAGAAATACACATAAGTACTTCGTGGGCATAGACATGCGATTCTTCTATGAAGTGAGTATCGTTGGTTGCAACTACCTTTATATCTAACTTTTTACTTATATCTAATACTGATTTTATTATTTTTATTTCTTCTTCCATTCCATGATACATAATCTCAAGATAAAAATCAGGTCCAAATATCTCTTTAAAGGCGGCTGATGTATTGAGGGCGGTAGTTTCGTCGTTGTCGAGAATTGGAGAGCCTACAACGCCTCCTGGACACGCAGAAAGGGCAATTAGACCCTCTCTATGTTCCTTTAATAAATTCCAATCAATTCTTGGAGAATAATAGAAGCCTTCTAAATATGCTCTCTCTGATAATCTTAAAAGATTTCTATATCCTATATCATCCTTTGCCAAAAGAACTAAATGCTTATTACCTTTTTTACCTAATTCTTTGTCTTTTATTTTTATATCGTCACAAAAATAAGTTTCAATTCCAATTATAGGAGATATGTCACCTGCCTGTTTACACTCCTTATAAAAATTTATTATTCCTCTAACTGTTCCATGATCTGTCAATGCTAATTTTTTAAATCCATGAGATTTAGCTTTAGCAACCAAATCATCTATTTTACATACCCCATCAAGAGAACTATATTCACTATGAACATGCAAAGGAACAAAATTTACCATTTATTTCTTCCCTGGTTTATTTCACTCCACGCTTTCACGCAAAAGCGACTTCAAATAATATAGTGGAGAATATATCTCCACTATATTAAAAATTACTATATTTTCTTTATTTTTTATTCGTAAATTTTCATATATTTTTTCAATGAATTAATTATATGTTTTACTACTATCTTATCCATACCAGATTTTACAAAATTAAAAGTATTTTTTCTTTCTTTTTTATGATTAATTGAGATATTTACAACCATAGAATTATCTACTGTGTAATAGTGCCAACCTATATCTAATTTATCATAAGATAAATATATATAATTATATCCATTTAAATGACAATAACCTAAACAAATTTTTGCAAAATGTTCATCAAAAGAAAGTTTCTTTAATTCATCTACTAAAAGAGAACTTATATGTAATTCCATATCTTGAAGAACTGGCATTTTTATTTTTTCTTTAATTGCTGGATTAATAATTTTTCCTCCTTTTTTATTCGTTTGCAAACCCTTGAACTAATTCATATAAACCAGATGGATTAATCTTTTTAACTTGGATCTCACCTTTACTATAAGAAAGAATAACTAATTGTTCTATCTTTGCACCTGAATTTTCTATATTAGTAAATAAGTTATTCAAATCAGCAATATCGTCCATTCCACAAACAATTTCCTTCTGTTCATGAACTTTGAATTCAGAAGGTAGATCACCTGATGTTAATACAGAATGTCTGGTGCTTACAAACATAATAACATCACCAGCTAATCTTGCCTGGTCTATTTTCTTTGTAATTAAAGAAATAACATCAACTGGTACGTTATCCAGTTCTGTAAATCCTTTAATTACTAAACACTTTCCACTTCTGCAGTCAAGTCCAACTGTTCCAAGCCCAAATGGAACTGTTGTCAGATGAATATGATCCATTTATTTTCCTTTATTTATTAGATAAGCCATTCCAGAATGTAGCTCTGCTGCTACTACCATCACTATGATCATGACCAGACTCAAATTTATCAAGACTTACAAACTTGTCTGAAATACCCGAATACTCTTCACAAGCCTGAATCCTTTTAGCTAAAGCTGTAACTTGCATTTCTACACGATCAAATGATTGCTGTAACTTATCGTTAATAAGTGTCTGAAATTCAGCAACCGACTTTGCTAACTCAGCAATAGCCTTCTCCGTCTCTGCCTGATCCATTTTTTTCTCCTCTAAATTTCTAAACTCGAAAATTGGTCGAAACCATCCCAAGGCATCACAACTTCTTTCTCCGTTTCTATACGAATCCGCTCTATATTACTTATGTCTATTTTCTCTTTACCTAATTCATTCTCCGTAGATATTGTTATTGTATTGTCTAACCTTGACAAAATCCAAATTTTCCTATAATTTCTTTTAGTTGTATCTAAAATAATAGGAATTCTTATAGATTTAATAATATCTAATAATTTATATATAGAAATATTATCATTTACATCAAAACTTCTTTTTATTGTTTTTACTATCTGAATTTTCTCTATAATCATCTAGAACTCCAAACAAAAATCATTTTCCTTCTTTTCTTGCCTAGAATTTTTATTTAATTTATATATTTTATTAATAAAATTCAAATTCCATTCTCTAGCCTTTATTTTACCATCTTCTTCTGTCTCTTTGTATATATTTTTCATTATATCTTTATATTGTTCTTCTTTCAGTAAAGAAGTTATAGTTCTAAAATTAGAAAGACTTCCATATTTTTTACAAATAGCATTATCTATTATATCTTTTACATGAGCAGCACCGAAAAAAGGAATAACATTATCAACTATATATTCTTTATCTTTTTCCAATACATCAATACAATATCTAACTGTATATTCATTAGCAAATTCTTCGTCATCAGTATAGAACCTACTAGGAGAAATAAGATTAGAAATATAATGAGTTAGTTCATGAACTAATGTAGTTTCTATATTATTTGGATTTTTAGTAAATTCCCAATAAAAATCTTCTTTATCTATTTCCTCAACAATAACAATAGTTCCAGTAACTATATTAAAAAATCCACCTCCACCATCAGGTATGTTAAATTTATCCAATACCTCTTTAGTTACTAAAAAGACTTCTGCTTTTTCTATTTTTTCTTTATAGTCTGGAAATTGAGAAATAATAAAATCAAATACAGGTTTATATTTATTGTGGTCTACTGGTTTATATATTTCTTTTATTTTATTATCTATTTCAATAGTTAAATTAGTTCTATCTTTATTTTGCTTTCTTATGTCTGCAATTACATTGTAATACATATTTATTTTTCTTTCTTATTAAATTGCTACTTTCATGTATAAATTTAATATACTATCAGGAAATTCACAATATTTTTCACAGGCGGGGTAAGGCAATGGGGAAATAAGATCTAAAATATAATAAGATAATAGATATATTAATGTTTCCTCAATATCTTCTAATTCAACTAGAACAATAGTTTTTGTAACAACATTAAAACCTCCAGAACTAAAGTAAAATTTTTTCCTTATTTCATTAAAAGATTTTTCTGTCACTGTAAGAATTTCAGATTTTTCTATTTCTTTTTTATATTCAGGAAATTGAGAAATCATAAAATTAAAAACAGATTTATATTTTTCACGATCTATAATTTTACCAATTTTACGGAATTGATTGACTTCCGATATGTCTATAATATTTTCATTTTCTACAATATTTTCATTTCCAGATATTTGTTTTTTATATTTTTCAATAATCTTTGCAATTTCATTATTATTCTGATTCATAATTATCCTCTTCTTTATTCTCTTCTACTGCAAACAATTCGCACCAAACAACTATTTCTTCACCATAGCCAGCATTCCAAACTGGAATCTTATTAACTGGACCAAACCAAGAAACATTTCTCATTTCTATCGGATTCCCACAAGGATAATATTCACATCCAATACAAACACAATTTTCATTTATTTTTACTAACGGGACAGTCTTACATCTTGGCCCACGATATGGCCAACTATCATTTTCGTACATTATCTAGCCAATCTTCTTACTGTTGGAGCAGTTTTAGATTCTGCTTTTGGTGTTTCAACTGGACTTTCAATTACCTGTGCTGTTTTTACTCTTGGATTAGCTACTGCTGAGCCAGGCATTACAGGCAAATCAAGATCTTCATCAAACTCATTAGCTTCTGGTTGTTCAACAGTAGATAATTCCATTTGTTGAACAGTAGCTACTTCTTCTTGCGAAGGTGGTTCTTCCCTCATAGCTTCTGCTAAAGAATTAAAAATACTATTTACTCCTACACCTTTAGTTAAAACTGCCGTTTGTTTAGCTACAGTTGTTTTTCCAATATTTACTGTATGATCATTACCAGTTGACCTTAAATTTTCTGCTAACTCACAAATCAATTCAAAAGGAACCCCTTCTACTAATCCAGATGGGAAAATAACAACATTTTTAGAAAAATCCATAATAAAATTTACATTCTTACCATCTCCAGACCATTCCATTGAAACCCCATTGACTACAGTTGCATTCTTTAACATTTATTTTCTCCTTATTTTTTAATTGACTCTAACACTTCTTTTATGTCATTGAAAAATATAATATGAGGCATTTCACCTTTTAATGCTAAATCCAATGAATTTTCTCCGCCATTCCTTGCCAAAAAAGAAGGATGATATGTAACTTTAGCAGGATAACCTAAAATATCCCATTTTTGACTCCTTGCTTCCCCTAAACTCATATTTCCTATTTCTAAAGCACTAATCGCCGCATTCCTCCCCAATAATACAATATATTTTGGTTGAACAATCTGAATTTCCTGGAATAACCATTTATTTATACAATTTTTTATTATATTTTCATCAGTAGGGAAAACATTATTTGCAGGTCTGCAGCCTAAAATATTAGAAATTAAACTTATTCTTTTATCTATATTAAAATAATTCAAATAAGATCTTAATATTTTACCTGCTCTTCCTATAAACGGTTCCCCCATATCATCTTCATCTTTCCCAGGAGCCTCACCTACAAACATAATATCTGGACTACTACTTCCAGTACAACAAACAACTTGTTTACAACTTTGTCTCAATCCACATAAAATACAATTTTTCTTTTCTTCCCTTAATTTATTTAAATTTAATTCTTTATTAGAATTCACTTCAACTTTTAATATTTCTTTTGAGAAATCAGAAATCATAGCGAGTTGCCTCCATTTTTTTAAAAAATCTAAATTCTTACTTTCTGCTGCAAAATCAACTTTTTGTAAAAAAGATTCCATTTTATTATTTCCAACATAATTAAAAGAAAATCTACAGGCAGTAGAAATAGCTAATAAACATTTTTCTATTTCTTCTTCTTCTGATACTTTGTAGTTATCTCCAAAATCTTCTACTATGCTATTAGCATAACTTAATAAATCATCTTTGTTATAATCAGCATCATTCTGAATACCTAATTCAGCAGATAATTCTTTTATTGCCGTAGATAAAGAACAACTATGATACTTTACATAAAAATCAATAATTGTTCCACCAACATTACATCCAAAACAATGCCAAACAAATATACCATCTTTTTCTTCTACAAACAAACTAGGATTTTTATCATCATGGAATTCACATATACATTTCTTTTTATTATTACCAGCAGGGAATAATTTAATTCCTAATCCTTCCATATAGGTAATTAAATCATATTCTTTTTTAATTCTATCGCAGATTTCTTTAACTCTAACGTTCATATTTTATTCCGGATTTTCGGCTTCTGGATGAGAAACATTATTAGGTGGAATAATAAAAATATTATCTTGTTGTGTTTGTTGCACAGGAAATCCATTTTGAGTTTGCGGAGTAAAACAATTTATATTAGATAAAGAAATTTTATTATTTACATTTAAATCAAATCCACTACAAATTGCTTTATTAAAATCTGAATCTGATATTATATTTCCGGTATCATAAGGTTGGTCAGTTGTAGCTCCAATATAACATTCATCTCCATCTACATATAATGTAAATTTATCTACTATCTCTCCTTGTCTATTTTTACAACAATAAACATGAATTTTATTTATATCTTCATTATCTTTTTGAATAACAAATAGAGCATCAGTATCTTCATAGATTTGATGGCTACCTTCCAAATCCTCACCTTCTGGTTCTGAATCCTTTGTTCTTTTTAATCTTTCTATAGCAGAACGTTTTAATTGAGCGGCAGTAATTAAAGTAAATTTCATTTGATTTGCCATACCCCTTAAACTTTTACATATATTGCCCAAATCCATATGTCTACCTTCTGCTGATTCTCTATCTGCATCTAAAAGACCTAGGTAATCTATAAATACAGCATGGATAGGTTTACGAGCCATAATGTTTCTTAATTGTGATTTTAATTCCCTAACCTTCATTTTTCTAGTTTGAGCAACATTGATAATATGGAAATCAATACCTTGTTTAGCAAACTCTTCCCAATTCTGCATCTCTGATTTTACTTTTTCAATCTTTTCATCTTCCAGACTTCCAGCAAATAAACCTTTTGATGAAACTCTTGCCGCCAAAGACATTACCTTAAATTCCAAATCTATTTTTGCCATTTCCAAATTAATATATACAATTGTCTTTTTACTAAATGTTGTAAGCCTATAAGCAAGATTAAATAACATTGTAGATTTATATCCACCTGGACCTGCCGCAAATGTCACCATTCTACCAGGTTGGAATCCTAATAAAGCACTATCTATTTTAGTTATACCAGACATCAACCCCATTGCTTTTTCAGGAAAGTTCTTCCTAAAAAGAAATTCATCTCTTATATAATTTGTATCTTCAAAAAGATTAACAGATTCAATTTTTACATCTCCATATGGATCTTTATCTAATGCTTCTAATTCAGACCTTAATTTACTAACTGAATGTCTAATACTGCCAGCATTCGCATCCTCTATTGAATCTACCATTGCTTTTTTATATTTTTTAAGAAATAAATAATTATATAATTTTTCACACAGGATAGCAATGTTCTCTGGATTCTCGTTTAAAGAGATAATAGACGACAGGGAGACGCTATCTGTCTCTGCCTGGTCCTTATGCCCTTTCTCTATCAACATGCTCCTTAAAATTTCAGGAGTCAGTTGATGTCTATACTGTTGGTAATAATCAACAATATAATTAAATATACGGGCATGTTGCGCCGATTGAAAACATTCAGATGTAATCCCAAGCACTAGACACTCATCTATGGCATTAGATGATTGTGCTATTGTTGAGATCAATCTAGTTTCAATAACAGTGCGGTCATTCAGATTGTTTGTTTTGTCCGTAATAAGGCACCGGCAATAAAATTTTAGAACAGAATGTAGATTCAAAGATTAAATCAATAAACCTACTGCCCATGAACTCTTTAATCTTATTTTCAGGGAATTCTGGATCTCCAGTAAATCCAAAAATTGTTATTTTATTACCTTTCTTTCTTGTGCTTATACAATCACACATAAACTGTATGGATGAAGATGCTAATGTATCACTGGAAGTTGAAGTAAAAGATCTTTCTGATGTTTTGAATGAATGTTTTCTTTTTTGATAACTTGGAAGATTTGAATTGATATTATCAATAAATAAAGCATTGGAACTATTTATTTTTTCTAATTCAACATAATAATCATAATGATAGTTTGTCCCAACCATGCTTGATGTATATAATAAAGCTCCCCAATCTAACGTTTGGATTGTCAATCCTCTTTTGGCGCATTGTTTTAACGTTAAATAACCTAATGTACTTATACCTGAATTATTTCCACCTATAACAACTACATTTCTTCCTTTTTTCATCCAATCTAAATCTATTTCACCTTCTATATCTAACCATTTATGAAGTTGTTCTCTTATTGTATTATATGCTTCTATAGTTGTTCTTGGTCTTAATTTAGGTTGTTTCTTTTCCATTAGATTGTAATCAGGATGATCTACTATTACTTGGCTTATGTTTGTTGGACCTGTTATATTATCTATATCTAATGGCCAGTATTTAGAAGGTATTACTTCTCTAACCCATTTAGCTCTTTTTATTCTCTTGGCACACTCACAATCCACAGTTAAAACAGTTTCCCTAGTGCCAAGATTATCATTTACTAGTTTTTTAATAATGACATATCCACTAAAATTACATTGTGGACAACCTATCTTGTCTTGGTCATTCATATTATTATTCCTGTTCTGGATGCTCTATATGTATTGCAATATCTACTCTAGATTTTTCTGCTTCAGCCCTTACTTTATCTAATGCGGCTTTATTTTTCACAATATGAATAACTGGTTTTAGAATGGTTGTTTCAATAACCATATCCACTTCAGGAACTACTCCATCATTATCAGGAACCATAATTGTCTCCTTTTACATCTCAATTCCATTGGAATCATCAGAACTCGATTCTTTATGTTTTTTAGATGCCCTTCTAGTTCTATCTGCGGCCCAAGTTCTCAAATCTTCAATACTTTCCTTTGCTGTTTCATAAAGAGGTTTAGTTTCTTTTACTGCTTTAATAATATCTTCTGTATTTACTTCCCTTCCATTATCACTAAATGCCTCCAACATAGCAGCTACTATGGCAGCTTCAATTTCAGCACCAGAAAAATTATTAGTTTTAGAAGCAATATCATTTATATCAAATTTAGCTATATCTCTCTTTCTCTTTGTAATATGGATTTTGATAATAGCTTCACGTTCTTGAGGATTTGGCAAATCAACAAAAAATATATCATCAAATCTTCCTTTCCTTAACATTTCAGGTGGTAATGAATGACAATTATTTGCAGTGGCAACAACAAATACAGGTGCCTTTCTTTCTTGCATCCATGTTAAGAATGTAGAAAACATCTTAGCTGTAACTCCATTATCTAATTCTCCGCTAGAACTAACACCTGCCATACCTTTTTCAATTTCATCAATCCAAAGAATATCAGGTGCCATTGCTTCTGCCGTAGCTAATACCTTCCTTGTATTTTTCTCTGTTTCTCCAACTAGACTGCCAAACAATCGTCCAATATCCAGTCTCATCATTGGCATCTGCCAAGCATTTGCCATTGATTTGCAAATAAGAGATTTACCGCAACCCTGAACACCTACTAGCAGCAAACCTTTAGGACTATCAATTCCATATTCTTGAGCCGCATCAGAAAAAGCTATCTTTCTTTTAGTAATCCATTCCTGCAAATACTCTAGACCACCTACACTGATCGGAGTGTCAGGATTATAATACTCTAAAAGTCCGGATTCTTTGATAATAACTGTCTTTTCTTTAATCAAAGTAGGAATATCTAATTTCTTTCTTTTAACTAATGATTTGGAAATAGCAATTAAAGATTCTTGTTCTGTCAATCCCAGCAACGACTTAGATGATTTTTCAAGCAATTCGCCATTCAAACTAAAATCAGAACCAGGTATATCTTTAGCGTCAGATTTACTAGCCGCATCAATACTCTTATTAATCAATTGAATAAAATCATCTTGAGTTGGCAACGGATAATCAATAATATGAACAATCTTCTTCAAACTCTCTGGGACACAAAGAGTTGGGGCTACAATAATAATAGTAACATGATGAGGACGAATCTTATCAGAAATTACTTTAAACTTCCTCTCTAATACTGGATCAGTGCTTTCTCCATGTAAAAATTTATGAAAATCTAAAAGAATAAAAATAAATCTTTCTCTTTGATTTTTAGAACATTGGGCTATTTTAGTTTCAATAAATTCAAATGGAGTTAAAGGATCTGATACGCTATCTTTATTTTGTTTAATTTCTTCTTCACCATCTCCTACACTATCAATACCTCTTGTGCAATCCCAAGTATATAATTGTTTACCTTGAGATTTAGATAGTTCTTGAAAGAAATCAATTACTCTTTTTTCTTCATGGCTTTCAACGTAAATAATAGGAATTCTGGACCTAACCATAGCTCCAATTTCAGTATCCTTGATGTCTATCTTTTCTTTCTCCATTCACTTTCTCCTTATGAAGTTTCAGTTATTTCTTTAATATTTACTACCTGTTCAATCCAATCATAATTATTATTATATTTGAAT
>ERZ1292629.1014-Hain-H43-01um-R1-1014-length-29575-cov-8_pt1 | contig 29575 bp, 26 predicted proteins | sample MGYA00564399_ERZ1292629 | MGnify/ENA primary metagenome ERZ1292629 (study PRJEB36523, sample SAMEA6512636) | groundwater metagenome | collected 2019-01-08 | study: AquaDiva: Metagenomics assemblies of 32 groundwater samples
CATATCCCTTTAGTGTGCCTGATTATGGGGAATTACGCAACACGTCTAATATATAGAAGTACACTGTTCGTTATACGTCATAATACGACGAAATATTTACTCAATCGAAGAAGAACTTTTGAAAATTTTGGGCTTTAACCAATCAGATGGTGGAGGAGATTTTGGTGTGACTGGTTCAGTAACGACAGAGGGAGGCATATCAATTTGTGTAGGCTGTATTGCTGGTTGCACAACAGGTTGTACTTGTGGCGCGACAAAAGTGGGAACTGATTGCTGTTGAATCGGTGTTGAGATTACTGGCTGTGGTTGTGATTGCGCTTGCGGAACTGATTGTGACTGTGTTTGTGGTAATGGTTGTAATACCACGGGCCCCTCCACCCCAAATCGTTTCGCTCCTGCCTTAAGACACACCGATGCTACTTCAAAGGCCATCGACGTCACATTTGCATTTTTAAATGAATTCGTTGCGCTATAAATCGCGTTTAATAAATTCGTCGCAATGTCTGTGGTTAATTTAACCCCAAGCGTTGCTAAAAATTCTGCAACGAGTTCTGTAGAGGATGACGCAACAGGATCAACAAGATTTATCGCACCATAATTGGTATTTTCATTATGTCGATCAATGTTAATAATTGATTTCCCTGCAAATTGATCTTTATTTTCGGTATATAATTTCCCAAAATCTCCAAAATGAACCGTATCAACGGTAATAATACAGTCGGCGGACACACCTTGATAGGAATATTTTGCCTTTTCGGCAGTAAATGGCTCGTGGCCTGGCCTATGTTCTACGACCAGATTAAACTTTTTATTTTCAATGTTATAACTTACCTTTTCGATTGACCCATCTTCGTAATCAAGCGAAATCACAAAATTTTTCTTCCCAAATTGTCGAGATACTTTGTCAACCCCGACAAAACTTGAAAGCTCCACAGTCATCGGATCATCACACAAAACCGTCGCGGTTTTCCCCAGTGATACGAGTCCTAGTGCAAGTGCTAAACTGCCCCCCACACTGTCCATAGTAGGACGGGTGTGTGTGACGATCACGATGTCTTTGGCTGACATGACGATGTCTTTGGCTTTGGCTAATGCTTGTTCGTAGTCCATAATAAATACAGCAAACTATCCTGTAGTATAGGGGATTATATCATCTTGGAGTGTAAAATCAACTTTTTTGTCAAAAAGTACACCACACTCGCCTCCTGCTTCCACTTTAGTAATATCATCTTTACCTCTGTGAAGCGACTTTATACGCACGCGCATGATTTCTTCTTCCCCGCGCATAATGCGCACACTATCGCCTCTGGCTAACCTTCCAGAAATGACTTTTGTGCCTGCAATGCGGTCTTTATCAAATGGAAATTCAGCGACAATTTTAGCCTTGCCTAGATCACGCTCTAGAGAAAGCACCTCCGCCATACCATCCACCACATCTTTCATTTCATCTAATAGCTCGTAAATAATGGAATATGTGCGGTATATCACTTTCTCTACCCGAGCCAATTTTTCTATCGCACTATTTATCTTTACGTTAAACCCAATCATGATGGACCCAGTTGCTTTTGCTTCTAAAATATCTGCTTCTGTAATGTCCCCTAATCCTGTCCGAACTATTTCTACTTTTTCTGAAGGTAACGCTTGGATAATAGCTTCAAGAGACCCCGATACATCAGCCTTAATACTTAACTTCAATTTCTTTTTATCTGATTCAAGCATCGTCGCCAAAAAGTCTATGGCATTGGATGGCTTCATAACCCGATCTACAAGTTTTCGAGGAATGAGACCTTGAATGTCTGTAAGTATTGATCCCACGACCGGCAATGTCGTAAATCCCATAATCTCACATGGCATCGAAGGATCTGCTTCAATTATTTGTTTTCCTGTTTCATCTAAAAGCGCTCGCACTTTACACATAACTTCATCAAATTCATAAAGCTGCATGCCTTTTTTAAGCGTGCCTTCTTTTACAAGTACTGTTGCCACTAGTCCTACAGATTTGTCGAGCCTCGTTTCTATAACTACTGCGGAAAGTGGTGTTTTTTTGTCTCCCGTTAATCCCTTCATATCAGCCATCAGAAGCAGGAGCTCTAATAAATCTGGTATTCCAGTCCCTTTGACCGCGGACACTGCCTGAAATGGGATATCGCCACCAAACCCTTCAAGTTGAACGCCGTTTTTAGCTAGGTCTGACTTTACCTTGTCCGCCATCGCACCTTCTTTATCTATTTTATTGATTGCAACGACCATAGAAATACCAGCAGCTTGAATTTGTTTAATCGACTCAATAGTTTGAGGCTTTACACTGTCGTCCGCTGCTACGACAAGAATCGCGATGTCCGCAATACTTGCCCCTCTGCTTCGCAACTGTGCAAAGGCTTCATGACCAGGAGTATCAATAAATGTAATGAGTCGATCTGTACCCCCTTTTGTATGAACAGAGATCTGATACGCACCGATATGCTGCGTTATCCCACCATGCTCAGAACTAACGACGTTTGTTTTTCGAATAGTATCAAGAAGGGTAGTTTTTCCGTGATCAACGTGACCTAATACCGCGATAACGGGTGGCCTTGAAGACTCTGGCTGTATCGCTTTTTTTACCATATTCTCTATACTGTAAAAAATCAGTTGCCATACCTTATTCTTTGGATGCTTGAACCTTTTTTGGCGCTGCATCTTTTATGGTAACTTTTTGTGCATTTTCTGTTTCTATAACCGGCGTTTCTGTTACAGTCACCTCTTCAACTTTTTCAACGATTTTTTCTTTCACAGAAATTTCAGGCAGTGTCGCGACAGGTTTTCCTTTGATATCAATCTTCCATCCGGTTAGCTTAGCGGCTAAGCGTACATTTCCGCCATCACGACCAATTGCTAACGATAATTGATCTTCTGGCACAGTCACTTCTGCTTCAAGTTTTTTTTCGTTGAGTATTATATCAATGTCATGTGCGGGAGCCAACGATGCGATGATAAACTGCTTTGGATCATCACTCCATTGGATAATATCTACTTTTTCATTGCCCCCGAGTTCTCCTATAACTGCTTGCACGCGCACTCCCTTTTGACCCACACATGATCCCACTGGATCAACGCCGGGTGTTGATGAAAAAACAGCAATTTTCGTACGATTCCCCGCTTCGCGAGCAATTACTCGAAGTTCTACAGATCCTTGCGCTACTTCCGGCACTTCTCTGGCAAACAATCCTTGAACTAATCCTTTATGAGCACGAGATACAATGATTTCATTGCCCCGCATAGTCTCACGAATTCCTTCTATATAAAACGTCAATCGTTGATTCAAATGATACCGCTCTCCTTGATTTTGCTCTTGCGTAGGCATGACAGCCTGTGTACGACCGATATCTACAATGATATTTGGTCCATCAAATCGCAAAATCATACCGGGAACAATTGAGCCCACTTTTGCTTCAAAATCAGAAAGAACTGCTTGTTTCTCGGCTTCTCGTATTCGCTGTAAAATAACTTGTTTTGCAGTTTGAGCCGCAATACGCCCAAATCCTGGAGGAGTCACATCTTTGCCTTCTTTGATGACTTTCGCTTCACCAGTATCAGCATCAAGCGTGACCGTGATCTCCAACGTTTCATCCAAACCATAGTCCTTACGGTATGCCGCCAAGATAGCAGCCTTTATAGTCTCCATGACGACCACAACATCAATCCCTCGCTCTGTGGCGACCTGATTTAACGCTAAAGCAAATTCACTGCGTACAACTGCTGGCATCGTAGTGTCCGCAGCCGATCCGCTTCTTCGCGGAAGGCTAGCGGCCTCTCGACCCGCCGATAAACGCTCCTTGAGCCGCTGTTCGAATGAACGAAGGCGAAAGGAAAGTTATGGCGGGTAACTTATTTTTTATTAAAATTATTAAAAAAGGTGGGTCTCCCCACCTTCACCCACATCGTAATAGTACCTATTATATAATCTTGATAAGAATACGTCAACGTTACTTTCAGATACCCGTATACCTAAGCTCCTCAAACAATGCTTTCTGTTGTTTATTAAGTCTCGTCGGGACAGCCAACTGTATACGAACATATGCATCCCCTCTACCGCTTCCTTGTACATGAGGAATGCCTTTGCCCCTGAGTCTGACAAGCGTACCAGCCTGCGTACCTGGTTGTATACGAATGCTTACTAAACCATCAACTGTTTTTACATCGACAACTCCCCCTAAAGCTGCAAGTGTATACGGAATATTTTCAGTTACGATTACGTCATACCCTTCCCTCTCAAACCGCTTATCATTTCTCACGTCTATGACTAAATCAAAATCATCAAATCGAATGCGTGATCCTGTATCCACTCCTGCAGGAATTTTAATTGTTTTTTTGACAGATCCATCCCCTGCGTCGCCTCTGGGGACATGAACCTCTTTTGTCACACCCTTTACCGCATCTATAAAATCTATGGATATCTCATAGGATGGGTGCACTCGTCGACGACCACCCCAGCCAGAGGCTGGTCCGCCTTTGGCGGAAAATCCACCCCCAAAAAATTGTTCAAAAATTTCAAATGGATCTATAAAGTCAGCATTACCCCAGCCAGAGGCTGGTCCGCCTTTGGCGGAAAATGGATTTCCACCACTTGAGGAATACGAGTAACTAAATGGCCCTTGTCCCGCGTAGCCGGATCCCGCTCCTCGGGACTGACCACCGCCCCACCCCCCTGCTCCTCCTTGCGAAAAAGCATCGTGTCCAAATTGGTCGTATTGAGCGCGCTTCTGTGTGTCAGAAATTACAGCATACGCTTCATTGATTTCTTTAAATTTCTCGTTAGCTCCCGCTGTTTTATTTCTATCCGGATGCCACTCTAAGGCCAACTTTCTGTAAGCCTTTTTTATCTCATCCACAGAAGCAGTTTTGGATACCCCCAATATTTCGTAATAATCACGTTTTGTAGACATACAGGTATCTATTATATCAATTAGGCGCGCTCATCGCGCGCCTAATCCTAACCTCTTACTCTTTTAGTATTAACTCACCACTTCTCCTTCTTCAACCTTTTTATCATCTTTTTTGACTCCATCATCAGCTTTAGGTTCTTCCCCCGTTGGAGGAGTCTGACCTTCTGCTGGTGGTTGTTGGTACATAGAAGCACCCAATTTTTGCACAACGTCTGAAAGCTCAGACGTCTTTATTTCCAAATCCTCTTTTGATCCAGTTTCTAAAATATCTTTGAGGGCCTTCACCTTTTCTTCTATCGCGGTCTTGTCTTCTGGTTTTGCTTTCTCTCCCGCATCTTTGACCATTTTTTCTGCAGTGTAGATCATGTTATCAGCTTTATTTCGCGCTTCAATCCGATCTTTTTTCGCTGTGTCTTCTGCAGCATGCTCTTCTGCTTCCTTGCGCATCTTTTCTATTTCATCTTTAGAAAGACCAGTCGATCCAGTAATTTTTATACTCTGGGTTGTGCCTGACGCTTTGTCTTTTGCAGTCACGCTAAGTATCCCATTTGCGTCAATATCAAAAGATACATCTACCTGAGGCACGCCCCTTGGGGCCGCTGGAATACCAGAAAGAATAAATCGGCCAAGTGATTTATTATCAGTCGCCATTGGTCGCTCTCCTTGTAAAACATTTATCTCAACAGATGTTTGACTATCGGCCGCTGTTGAAAAAATCTCAGATTTGGTCGTCGGTACGGTCGTATTTCGTGGAATAAGCGGTGTTGATACCCCTCCTAATGTTTCAACTCCTAATGTTAATGGAGTAACGTCAAGAAGTACTACGTCTTTGACATCACCAGATAACACTCCCGCTTGCACAGCCGCACCAACTGCGACCACTTCGTCTGGATTGACGGTCCTATTAGGATCTTTACCAAAAAATGACTTGACTGACTCGTACACTTTCGGCATACGCGTCATACCACCGACCATGACGATTTCGTTGATATCAGTCACTTTCATCTTGGCGTCTGTCAAACACTTCTTCACTGGCTCTATGGTCTTTTGAATCAAATCATCCACAAGTGACTCAAACTTTGCTCTCGTCAACTTCATTACCAGATGAAGTGGTCCATCCTTGCCTTGTGTGATAAAGGGCAAGTTCACCTCAGCTTCCATTGACGTTGATAGCTCGATCTTTGCCTTCTCCGCGCCATCTCGTAGCCTTTGCAGAGCCTGTGGATCTTTACGCAAATCGACATTGTGTTCTTTCTTAAACTCATCAGCCAAGAAATCCAACAGTCTCTTGTCAAAGTCATCGCCTCCCAAATGAGTGTCACCGTTGGTTGACTTCACTTCATACACTCCTTCACCTAACTCGAGGATAGAAATATCAAACGTTCCTCCACCTAAATCATACACAGCTATCGTGTGCACATTTTTCTTATCCAAGCCGTACGCAAGCGCTGCAGCAGTTGGCTCATTTAGTATGCGCATAACTTCTAGTCCCGCAATCTCTCCGGCTTGCTTGGTCGCTTGCCTCTGACTATCATCAAAATATGCTGGCACAGTGATCACGGCCTGCTTTACGTCAGTACCCAAGAAATTCTCCGCATCTTTTTTGATTTTTGCTAATATTTTTGCCGAAATTTCTTGTGGGGTAAATTCTTTCCCCTCTACTTCTACAACTGCCATGCCATTTTTTCCGGATTTAATCGTGTATGGCAACCACTTCGCATCAATTTGTACCGAAGCGTCAGTAAACTTTCTTCCCATCAGACGCTTTGCTGAAAAAATCGTTGTTTTTGGATTTAATACCATCTGGCGTTTGGCTACATCACCTGCAACGTTTTTAATAGGATCCACCACAGAAGGAATTGTATTTCGGCCTTCTGCAGAATGGATAACCGTTGGTGTACCGCCCTCCATAACGGCCACACACGAATTTGTTGTACCTAAATCTATACCAATAATTTTTGCCATATATTTTTCCTCCTTTTAAATAAATTTATACTTTTACCGCCTCGTCTGATTGTTTTCCCACTTTAACGCATGCCACGCGTAATACTTTCCCCCGAAACGTATATCCTGATAGTGTTTCATCTACTACTATATCGCTTTCTCCTTCGACGACCTCTATGCACTCCATTTCGTGAGGGTTAAATGGTTTACCGGCGACAGTCATTTTTTCTACACCCTGTTCTTCTAAAACAGCTAATAATTGTTTGTAAGCCAAATCAAATCCTACATCTTTTATATGTGCTTGTACTTTTGCAAACGTATCCACAACAGGTAAAAGTCGTCCCATGACAATCTCTGAGGCATACAGTCGAGCTTCTTGTACCTGATCACGTGATCGTTTCTCCAGATTTTGATAATCTGCCACCGCACGGATGTATTTATCTTTCCAATCTTCTCCCTCGTGTACCACCACAGGTTCTTCGACTGTCTTTGGTTCTTCTACATCTGACACTGGTTGTTTTTTTGTGTTCATACGATTACCAACTCGTCGCAAATTCATCTATGAGATTACCCATATACCGCACTATCGGAATGACAAATGGATAATTAAGCCTCGTTGGACCGATGACTCCGATTGCCCCTATGACATGGGTTGTCGCAAATCTTCTACATACAAATCCACACTGAGACAACGGTCCAAGCGTCAAATCTGTTCCCACGAGAATTGAAAACGTATCCTGATGCTTCTCTAATATCTTCCACCAAAAATCAAACTGATCGAGCGTTACTAACAAATCGTGCGTAAGTTGATAGTCATAAAATTCAGGCATCGCTAAGATGTTTGCTGCCCCCGCATAATACAAATCTCCCTCATTTGTCGCAGTGATAGCCAACATATGCGTTGACTCAGCCAATGTCTTTGTCGCTTCGCGTAAAAGCTTATCTATTTCCTGTCTATGATTCCAAATTTTTTCCTTCACAGCCACTTCTTCCGCGACCGACATATCCTTCGGCTTCATCAAATGATCCACGTAGTAACGGAGGGCCACAGGTGTCGGGCTTCTCCCAGCTGACGTATGCGGCTGATTAAGCATTCCAAGATCTGTTAACCTCACCATTTCGTTTCGAATAGTGGCAGGAGAAACGCCGAGACTATATTTTTTTTCTAGAGTCTCAGATCCCACAGCCTCAGCAGACGCGATATATTCATCGATAACCGCTTTTAATATCTGTACTTGTCGCGGCGTCAGATCTGTAATACTGTCCATAATTTTTATGAAAAATATCTAATTAGCACTAATATACATCGAGTGCTAATCTTGTGTCAATAGGTGTATTGCATCTCTAATCTATGTTGCGCATAATAGATAAAGACATGAAAAAAGTTGTTTTTATATTAATTGGAATTATTACCCTTCTTGCTATTCCCGCGACAGTATTTCTCGCGATGCGTACTCAAGAATTACGTAAAAAAGCTGCACCTGCTACATCATTGACACTCTCGCCAGCTACAGTAGCTAAAAAAGTTGGTGAAGAATTTACACTTGAAATCAAAATTAATACCGCCGAAAACCAAGTCGTTGCTACAGAAATAAATCTTACCTTCGATCCGACGAAACTTGAAGCGCTCACTATAGATAAAGGTGCCAAATTTCCTAACATTCTCTCTTCTGGGACCGTAGGAAGTGGGACCGCAACCATCGCTTTAGGCGCAGAAAATACAACATCACCGATTACAGGAGTGGGCACTGCAGCTGTCGTTACATTTAAAGCGCTCGCGACCACTACATCACCTGTATCAATTAGCTTTGCGCCGGAAACCTTTGTCGGAGCGCTTGGAGAGAGTACAACAAATGTATTAGTAAGCTCTATACCTGCTAGCGTTACTATCACTTCAAACGCTACTTCGGGAACAATAACACCTTCACCCACTCCAACTCCCACAGGATCATCACTGATTCCTACCCTTACTCCGACACCAACTGGTACACAATCAGGGGAAACTGGGGCATCTTCATTACAAATTACCGCGCCGACGAGTAATCAAGCATTATTAACGGATCAACCTACGTTAGTAGGTAAGGCACCTGCAAACTCTACCGTCACCATTACTATTTACTCTGATCCGATCACCGTGACTGTATTAGCTGATGCAAACGGTAATTGGAGCTATTCAGTGCCTAACCCGCTAGGATCTGGTCCACACACCATAGTCGTTGCAGCCCTTGATCCAATCACCAACCAAACAAACACTGCTACACTTGCCTTTGTAATTTCTGACGGAACAGAAAATGGTGCATCAGGAAGCGCTATGCCTGTATCCGGTACCGTTGAAAATACTCTTATTCTGTTTATGATAGGTATATTCTTTATATTCATAGGCACCCTGATACCAACATTTACAAAAATTCGTTTATGAGCATATATATACGACACGTTTCAAATCGCACCACATCCGTAATCTCACTTCTTGCCCTTTTGATATTTTTGCCTTTATTTCTTTTGGCTATTCGCGAAACCGTCACCCTTATTTCTCGGGCAAGTGGCAAACCCGCCAACATTGTTATAGACACCAAATCTCAACTTGAGCCTATAAAGACAGATTTTTATCATGCATTCGCGCAGGGCGGCGAGGAAAATAACGACATGATTGCCTCTATTATAAGCGACGTTAAAGCGCTTAAACCTAAATATATTAGAATCGATCACCTCTATGATTACTATAATGTAGTCGGAAAAAATGGCGATAGCCTCGTCTTTGATTGGTCGCGGTTAGATGCCTACGTGAATTCGATAACTGCAACAGGTGCCAAGCCCGTCTTTGCACTTTCCTACATGCCGTCAGTGATAGCAAAAGACGGCGTCATTATAAATCCACCAAACAATTGGAACGAATGGGCAACCGTCGTCCAAAGGACGATAGAACACTATAGCGGCAAAAGTGAACGCAACATGACGGGTATTATGTATGAAGTCTGGAACGAACCGGATCTTGCACAGTTTGGAAGCTGGAAAATGGGTGGAGACAAAAATTATTTAACCCTCTATCGCTATGCATCAATTGGTGCAAATAATGCCCAAAACAGCAATACTTTTTCTCTCGGAGGTCCGTCAACGACCGGATTATACAAAACATGGATTATAGGTCTAGTCAATTCTGGCAATCGCGTCAATTTCTTCTCATGGCACTCATACCTTTCAGACCCTGTCCGATTTGCCACAGACCAACGAAATCTCGTAAGCTGGCTCTTGCCCTACCCTAAGTATACGTTGTTACCCAAACTTATTACCGAATTCGGGTTTACAGGATCCAAAAGCCAAGGGTATTCTGGCACATTTGGGGCAGCACACGTTGCGTCGGTAATTCGTCAGCTCATCTCTGGAGGACCGACGTATCTTTTTAGCTTTCAACTCAAAGACGGACCACTTCAATCTGATGGAACAGGATGGGGACTTATTACACATGATGACAACGGACTCAAAAAGAAACCTCGTTATTATGTCTATAATTTTATCGATGCAATGGTGGGCGATAGACTGCGTCTTTCTGGAGAAGGAACATGGGTCACTGGTTTTTCCAGTATCAGAGATTCAGTCATTCGGACGCTACTAATAAACTTTGACGCAACTGGCAACCACACAGAAACTGTACCTATTACTTTTGTAAATCTTGATTCAGGAAACTATACGGTAAAGCAACGTTTCCTCGTTGGTCGTGAAACAACTACTGACATATCAGTCACTGAATCATCGTTCTCTACTACAATTACCATGCCCGCTCAAAGCGTCGTTTTATTGGAGATAACAAAGTCGAATTAAGAAACAGTATCAGTAGTCCCCCCACTTACGACCTCTTGTGCTGGCTCAAGGAAAAATCCGCGCATATTTCCTACTCGTTTTACAAATCGAAAGAGTGACTGAACTTGCTCTACACCCAAGACCCACGAAAAAAATACGTATGTTGTAAGTCCCACAAACGTCGTAAGACCGGTAAGAAGTAATAATCCAAAGGTACGCGTTGTATCAAACACGAGTTGATCTAATAACTTAATGGGTATATACAGAGCCACCCCCGTCACGAGGGCCGCGACACACATTTTCAACGAAGGCAAAAGCAACGCATGACTTAAAAATCCCTTTACGTGCTTATTTAAATAGAAAAGCAATAACAGTGCGTTAACTATACTTGCAACAGATGCGGATACGCCAAGCGACCAAACTGGCCATTTATAATACATGACAAACAGAACGCTCAGAAGCGAATTAATCAGTACTGAAATGATCCCAATAAGCACTGGTGTTTTACTGTCGTACAACGCATAAAAGGCGCGTGCCAATACCTGAACAATCGCTTGTGCAAAAAGCGAAATGCTAAATGCCGAAAGAGTCATGCCGGTAGCAACCGTAGCAGACCAGTCAAATCGTGATGCGCCAAACACGAGTCGAACGACCGGAACGCGCAACACGATAAAAAGAATCGATACAGGCAACACGAGAAATAGTATTTGATGAATAGCATTGATAATGATATGGGTAAATGATTCTTTATCTTCGCTCGCAGATACTTTTGAAAGCGATGGTAAGGCAGCTTGAGCAATGGTCGTACCAAATAATCCTACGGGCAGTTGCTGCAAATGTTGCGCAAAATTAAAAATTGTCACCATCCTTGCCCCTAACAGACTTGCCATCATCAGATCAATTGTTGTGTCTATCTGAGATATCGCAAGGCCAAAAGTTCTCGGGCCCATAAGCTTACCCACCTCTCGTACGCCAGCATGTTTGATGTTTAATGTGAATTTGTGTGCATAGCCTAATTTAAACAGCAATGGCACCTGTATAAGGGTAAATAGCAGTGCTCCTATACCAACGCCGATAATTGCTCCCCAAAGTCCAAAGCTATGCGAAAATACAAGGATTCCTATAATAATTCCGATATTATAAAGTACCGGTGCAGCCGCTGGGACGAAAAATAAATTATGTGACTGCAAAATGCCGGTAAATACATTGCCGATAAGAAGTGGCCCGACTTGAAATAAAATCATAAATCGCGTAAACGCGCTCATTTGTCGTATTTGATCAAGAGAAAATCCGGGCGCCATAAATCGTGACACCCACTCAGCCGCAAAAAAAACCGGTACTGCAAGGAAAAAAAACACCACCAAACTCAAATTAATCAGTGATGATGAAAGTATCTGTGCATTTTTCGTATCATTTTTGGCTATATAGCGCGAATATACAGGTATAAACGCAGACGTCAACGCTCCCATAACCAACAATTCAAATAATGCATTCGGTATACGAAATGCCGCAAAATACACACCCAACTCTTCGGGACCAAAGTATGAAGACAACAACCGATCGCGTACCAACCCCAATACCCGCGACAAAAAAACCATGCAGACTAACACAAGGGCCGCTGATCCTACAGAGTTCTGTTTTTTAGTAAAAATTGACCATACTCTGTCCATAGTTATCCGTATTGTATACTACATAATCCTTGACCTGCTAGATGTAATAGTCTATACTTTCCCTCATGCCTATCACAAAACAAGCGTCCAAAAAATTACGCCATGATCGCGTGCGTACGAAACAAAACGCAAAAATTCGGCATGATGTCGACATGATCGTAAAAAAAGCACGTAAAACCCCAAGTGCAAAAACGCTTTCCGCTGCATTTCAAATCTTAGATAAAGCAAGCAAAATGCATAGCATTCACAAAAATGCTGCTGCACGAACCAAATCCCGTCTTTCAATGCTATTGAAAAAATAAATTTTCCTCATCGTATCGCATTCGACATTCTTCTGTTGGCATTCTATACTTATTAGTGAATGTCTACAAAACAAATTTCCATCAATTTACTCGGCTCTCAAGACCTTGAGCACACACCGTGGGGTCGAATTATTTCGTGGGCTACCACCTACGGCAGATATATCATGATTACCACAGAGATTGTCGTATTACTCGCGTTCATTTCTCGATTTAGTCTCGATCGCAAACTTACAGATCTTACAGAAGAAGTAACGCAAAAACAAGCTATCATAGAAGCCAATAGTACTCTCGAACAAGATATCAAATCGCTGCAGTCTAATTTAACCTCAATAAAAAAATTATTAACAAATCAAAACCTTCCTGTAGATATCGTCACCAGCATGGAAACTCTTTTGCCATCTGACGTGTATCTTACGTCGTTTGAACTCTCCGCTACCAAATTATCGCTTGATGCCATAGCTGGATCGACGCAAGAATTTTCGCAATTCTTAGCAAATGCCCAAGCTACCAAACTTCTTCACAATGTAGTGCTTGGTGACATCAATAGAAATCCTCAAGTGGGCATAGAATTTCATCTGACAGCAGACACGAGCATAACCCAACCGACACCGCAAAAATAATATGAAACCGTCATTTAATTCAGCGACACTACCCACTAAATTAAAGCGCTTCTATCAAACAGCGCTCTCAGATAGTTTAAAAAAACCGAAATATCACGCATCATCTGCAGCAGTATTCTCATTTTTGGCAGTTTCACTCTTTGCGTGGTATGCAGTACGACCTACCGCCCAAACCATCATCCATCTGCGACGAGAAATTACTGACAAAATAGAATTAAATAAACAAATGGAGGACAAAATATCAGCGCTTATTGAAGCACAAGCCACGTATGAGAGTGTAGAAGATAAACTCCCACTTGTTGCGCAAGCGCTTCCTCATAACCCTGATGGCGTGATTCTTGCTCGGCAACTACGAAATTTAGCAAACATTTCTGGCAGCTCTATATCTGCCATTCAAATTCCATCTATCCCGCTTCTCTCTAAAGAAGCAACGATAAGCACCAAGCTAACACCAACAAAACCTATAGAAGAATTCCCTATCACGGTAGTTCTCTCTGGCCAATATGAAAACATTAAAGCATTCCTAAATGGGCTTTTATCCTTACGCCGTGTGACTGCTATAAACTCAATTAGCATCAAACGATTTACCCAACGGGAAGGCAGTGACGATTCTGTGCAAATTTCAATTGCATTACAATCATATTACACGACACAATAATACTATTACCTATGGAAGATGATAATAATCTACTACTTATTGCTGTATTTACGACACTCACCATTTTTTCTTGGGTCTTTTTTGAACTCGTCAAAACTACAAAAACCTCAACAGTGTCATCTAGTGTCCAGCGTATTACAACACCCTTGACGTCAAAAATTGACGTGGATGTCATCACAAATTTAGAGACAAAACAAACATTTGATTAATCTATGCCTCAGAAAAAAATACCAACACTCGTGGGTCTTCTGTTAGTTATCTTTGCTATTGTTGTGTTTAGTTTTGGCGTTGACCGCGTTGGCCCGCTTCTCACAAAAGCAAACGTATCAGCCTCACCTACCAATGTCATGTTTTCAAACATAAGTGATACCGGATTTACCGTAAGTTGGACGACTAAAACCCCCGCGACAGGAGTAATTACTGTAGAATCGGCAAGCGCTAAACTCGGTGTGGTCTATGACGAACGGGATACGACACGGGTGTCCTCACTTAATCAAAAAAATCTCGGCGTTTACCTTACTCATGCAGTTACATTTCGAAATGCAACGGCAAATACCAATTATCGCGTGATAATTATTTCAAATAGCGCACAATTTCTCGACAAAAACAATGCCCCACATGCTATAAGAACAGGTTCTAAACTTGCAGGCAATGGCACGGGTATCGAACCGGCGTTCGGGACAATGACGACAAACATTGGCAAACCCGCAGAAGGAGCACTCCTTTACCTCACGCTAGAAAATGGACAAACATTGTCTACACTCATCAAATCATCGGGTTCTTGGGTGATACCTTTAAATCTTGTTCGAGAAAAAACGCTTACCGCGTATATCACGCCCCAACAACGCATTGACGAAACACTTATCATCCGCACAAATATAGAAGAAACACAAGCTGCATCAGATACTTTAAACGACAATCCGATGCCTGAAATGATCTTAGGAAAAAGTTATGATTTCCGAAAAGTGCAGGCACATGCAACTGAAGAAAAACAACTTGCATCAGCTCCACCCACAGTGTTGGGGACATCAACGACCAAATCAATTGGAGTCATCGCAATCACCAAACCAAAAGATAACCAAGCGCTTCCTACAAATTTTCCGATCTTTCAGGGAACTGGAATTCCAAACAATCCTATAACCTTAATTATTGGCATCACCAATCCACAAGTTGGTCAAACCATTGTAAGCGCCGATGGTATCTGGAAATACACACCAACTGCCCCACTATCTGTGGGCAGACAAAGCGTCACTATGACGACAAAAGATGTACTAAACAAACCAGTCGCTATGACACATATATTTGAAATACTAAAAAGTGGTACACAGGTATTGGGTGATGCGACGCCGTCTGCTACCCTAACCCCCACACCGGTATTACCAACGCCGACTGATACTCCTGTAGATACAGCGACTCTGTCGGGAGAACCTATACCAGACACAGGATTCCCATTGCCACTTATTTTACTGTTGACAATCGGAACGATCCTTATCACAAGTAGCGGATTTGTATTGTTAAAATCAGAAAACGGTATTGACAGTTGAAAGTATAGTTCTGTAAGCTGAAAGAAGGAAGATTATATCTTCTTTGTTTGTATATGATAGATGACACAAATACTCCCACAATAAATACACCAACTCCAAAAGAACCTGTTGCACCGCAACCTGTGTCGGATGTGGTCGAAACAATACTAAATAATTCATCAACCGTAATCGCAAATCCACCAGAACCTGTTGGCGCTGTAGCGACACCAGAGCATGCACCACCCGCAAGTGACACGAAACCTAAAAAACGAAACAAAATACCACTTCTTATAGGATTGTTTCTCTTTTTAGGCGCTATACTAACGGGCGCGTATTTTGTGGCAAAACCAAGTAGTATAGCGGATTTACGAAGTGCAGCATATGCTCCATGTGAAGACGACTCAGAGTGTGGTGAGGGACAAGTATGCCGCGCAAATAGTGCTGGCCAAATGAAATGTGTCAACGAAGGCGGTATCTATGATGGCGGGGGAGGGGGAGGAAACAATGAATGCAATGCTGATAACTGCGACGAAGCTCTTGGTATGTATTGCAATGATAGAGGCCGATGTGTCAAAGAACTTTATAATCCCACGTGTGTTCCCGCATGTAGCAATGGATATACCTGTGAAGGAACCACCTGTGTCGCAAATACAGACACAGTAAAATGCGGGAGAAATAACGATATGGGTGCACCTGTTTGTTGTAACCAAGACTGCCCTGCTACAAATAGAGTCTGTGAAGGTAAAAATAGACTTGAATGTAATATTGGCGGTACTCATTGCACAATAGATGTCAATGGTTGTACCGAAGAAAAACCTGAGGATAAGCCTCTTGCTACCCCCACCTCTGTCTCTGCCATCTGTACAAACATCAAGGTCTACAAAAATGGTGTACAGGTGACTCCCTCTACATTGTTGCCTAGTGACATTGTGGTCATTGCTGTTTTAGGCACTGGAGATCCTACGAAAGCTAAATTTAGAGTCAATGGTGAACAACTTGCGGAAGATACGGATGATGATCCCAACTGGACCATCTCAACGACAAAAAATGCTTCACAAGAATATACCGTGACCTATACCATACCAACGGGTATCACAACATTCTTGTTTGAGGCAGAAACCTTTGCACAAGGAGCATGGCACTAATCTATGAACTTTTTTAAAAAATATTGGTATTTGATCGCCGTCACCATCATTACGGTGGGACTTGGGGTGGTTGCGTATTTAACGTCTACGAAACTGGATACTTCAAATCCTGTGGCACCAAACGTCCCGCAAGTGACGCCAAAAGCAACAAGCAATGCGTGTAAAGTATCCTTTAGCATCACAGTAAATACTCCTACACCTACAAACACTGGTGCTCCTACACAGACACCCACCAATACACCAACCAATGCTCCGACCAGCACGCCAACGCCAATTGGGAATACGACTCCTGAGTGTACGGATCTTGCACTAAGTCCCACGACAGGCGTCCCTCCGTTTACTATCACCCTGACGTGTACAGGGAGAGATCCTGATGGAGACATCACTGCAGTAGAGTTCACTCTTCCTGATGGTACAACCAAACTCGTTGAACAAAACGTAGGAAGTCCAGGATCATTAACAACGACCTACACCGTGTCACAAAATGGGTCCTACAACTTCTCCTGTCGAGTGAGAGACAATACACAAAAATTCTCAGGAGTTCCTGAGGTGTGTAAAAAGTCCGTAAACGTAAATGTTGAGGCGACACCCACACCGGTAAAACTCGCAGTTCTTCCCACACCAATCCCCACACCAAAGATTCCAGTCTCTGGTATACCATCAGTCTTAGGAGCATCTGTCGTGGTGGGAGGATTTCTTCTTCTTCTCTTTGGATTAGCGTTCTGAAATTCCTTCACTTGACCTTTATTATCACTATAAAGTACTGTTGATATACAGAGTAATTTCTGTCGTTTTATATTGAACTTATGGTAGATGATACGAGTACTAAAGTAGAACCAAATGTGCCAATTGCAAAGACTCCAACAGAGCCACTCCCAGAACCAATTGTCACGCAACAAACCGCCACACCGCAAACAATTTCTGCATCTGATACAGACGCATCTTTTGTACTTGATCAGGTATTACAGACACCAAAGGTAACAGTCATCCCAAAAGAAACACAAAAAGTTCAAGATCCCCCACACGATATTCCACAATCTTTCTCACCAAAACCCAGACGAAAAAATTCTGCGGGGATACTGATAGGACTCATTCTCTTTTTGAGTATCGTAGCAACGGGCGCATATTTTGTAGCAAAACCGGGAAATCTAGCAGACACAAGGGGCAAAGCAGCATATGATTCTTCCTCATGCCCAGCCGGAACAGCGTTGTCCTGTGCAAGCCCCGCGGTAACCATTTGTTATAATTTCGCCGATACTTGTACACAATTATTTCCTTCGAAGTCAATCGGACCAAGTGAACAATGTTCTGGTGGTAATGCGTGCCAAACGAATTGCGGTTGTTGTCCTGCGGGCTCTGTCGTCAGTTGTGAATCTGGCACACATCAGTATACGTATCGTAGCGGACACACCAATAATAAGGGAAAACCAACCTCTCCAAAACTCTGTGATACAGGAGCATTTATCTCCGATACAGGAAGTTCAGACTGCAAATATGATGGCTATGATGAGCTCATTGATTGTCAGTACACCAGTACGTGTACACAACCGTGTAGCTGTACACCAGTATCTAATTCCCCCACTCCAACGGAGGGAACCTCCTCCCCCACCCCCACCTCTGTCTCTGCCATCTGTACAAACATCAAGGTCTACAAAAATGGTGTACAGGTGACTCCCTCTACATTGTTGCCTAGTGACATTGTGGTCATTGCTGTTTTAGGCACTGGAGATCCTACGAAAGCTAAATTTAGAGTCAATGGTGAACAACTTGCGGAAGATACGGATGATGATCCCAACTGGACCATCTCAACGACAAAAAATGCTTCACAAGAATATACCGTGACCTATACCATACCAACGGGTATCACAACATTCTTGTTTGAGGCAGAAACCTTTGCACAAGGAGCATGGCACTAATCTATGAACTTTTTTAAAAAATATTGGTATTTGATCGCCGTCACCATCATTACGGTGGGACTTGGGGTGGTTGCGTATTTAACGTCTACGAAACTGGATACTTCAAATCCTGTGGCACCAAACGTCCCGCAAGTGACGCCAAAAGCAACAAGCAATGCGTGTAAAGTATCCTTTAGCATCACAGTAAATACTCCTACACCTACAAACACTGGTGCTCCTACACAGACACCCACCAATACACCAACCAATGCTCCGACCAGCACGCCAACGCCAATTGGGAATACGACTCCTGAGTGTACGGATCTTGCACTAAGTCCCACGACAGGCGTCCCTCCGTTTACTATCACCCTGACGTGTACAGGGAGAGATCCTGATGGAGACATCACTGCAGTAGAGTTCACTCTTCCTGATGGTACAACCAAACTCGTTGAACAAAACGTAGGAAGTCCAGGATCATTAACAACGACCTACACCGTGTCACAAAATGGGTCCTACAACTTCTCCTGTCGAGTGAGAGACAATACACAAAAATTCTCAGGAGTTCCTGAGGTGTGTAAAAAGTCCGTAAACGTAAATGTTGAGGCGACACCCACACCGGTAAAACTCGCAGTTCTTCCCACACCAATCCCCACACCAAAGATTCCAGTCTCTGGTATACCATCAGTCTTAGGAGCATCGGTCGTGGTGGGAGGGTTTCTTCTCCTCCTTCTAGGATTGGCGTTTTAAAAACTCGTATATGTCTTATAGGTCTTATTAGACTTATAAGTCTAATCTGCCTTTAATGTATTCATGTATTTTCTCAAAAGACTCCTTCGGCAACAGCACATATCTGCCATACCAACTTTGCGGAGGCGTATAAAGCTGATCTTCTATCGATAGTTGCCCTGACTTCCCCTCCCCTATGCCGATAAATAATTTACCCAATGTCATAAGTTCCCCAACATTCATGTCGGTATCAGAGGCCTCTTCAAATGCTTTATATAATAAAAGTACAAGGGAGGGCTTTGTCAACACATCTTTTGACATCAATCGCTCTCTTACCGCAAGAAGAACTTCTTGCTGACGCTTTCCGCGGGCAAAGTCCGTTCCCTCTCCCCCCATAGCATTTCTGCTTCGAACGTACTTTAAGGCTCTATTGCCATTCATTTGTTGAATTCCCGCTTGAAATGAAAGCGTTTCAAATCTACACATATATTCTTTATCTCCATCACACATATCATTTTCTTTTCCGGCGATAGGATAATCTGGGTCGGTAAATGCTATCGGAACGTCTATCGTAATCCCACCGACTAAATCGATGATTTTTTCAAATCCTAAAAAGTTAAACACCAACGTATGTTGTATGGGTAATCCAACCATGTCAGAAATTATCGCCTGCGAAAGTACTATCCCACCACCCTTTCGCTTCTGTTCTCCATAATAATAGGCGCTATTTACTTTGTCTTTGAGGGTATCAGACCAAATATCGCGAGGCACAGAAATCATAGAGAGTGATTTCTTTTCAGGATGAAACGATAAAACAAGTTGTGTGTCCGTAAGGTCAGCTCCGTCATGCTCACCTCCCGCAATGCCAAGAAGCAATACGTTTACCCTGCCATCAATCGCCCCCAGATCAACGCCGTTGCCAAAGACGAGCGAGAGAGTGGCGCGAGGTGTCAAACCCGTCTCAAGCATAAACGTATTGGCAATTACAATTCCTTTCGCAAGAAAAATAAGAAGTGCAACGATAATCACAAAAAAAACAAGAAGAACAATCTTTGATATCGGCCGTCGATTAATCGTGTGATGCATAAGAAATGAGTTGTATAAATTTCTCTGCTTCAAGGCTTGCGCCCCCAGGCAATACGCCGTCAATCGCCGGTTGGGACACAAATGATGCAACATTTTCTGAAGTGACACTTCCCCCGTAGATTACGGTAGCTATCTTATATTTCGTTTTAATATTGACTATAACCGCATTTGCGTTCTCGGGTGTATCAGTTTTTCCAGTGCCAATAGCCCACACAGGTTCATACGCGACTACATCCACGCCCTGCGGCACAATTGTTATATCATCAGATACACAGTAAATAATCTTCAAGCCAACACTTTTTGCCTGTTCTACTTTTTTTTGGAGCATATCATCTGTCTCGCTAAAGTATTTTCTTCTCTCAGAGTGGCCAATAATCACCCAGTCAGTACATTCCTTAATTTGTCGAGCGCTCACTTCACCTGTATATGCACCATCACCAAATGGTGATACATCTTGCGCCCCACACAAGAAAGATAAATTTTTGGATTTCATTACTCCAAGCAGGGTATATGGCATACAGACGACAATGGTGACATTTTCCCATACGGTGTTGAATTTCCCAATCCAATCTTCCGCTTCACTTAGTGTTTTATTACTTTTCCAGTTTCCAGCGATAAAGAGTTTTTTCATATGCTAAGATTATAATCTATGTCTTCTACCCTTCTCAATGACCTCAATAGTGATCAGCAAAAAGCGGTCAAGCAAACTGAGGGACCGGTGCTCATTTTAGCAGGTGCAGGAAGCGGAAAAACGAGAGTTCTTACCTATCGCGTCGCGTATCTTATAGCCGAAAAACTTGTAGCAGGAACAAATATTCTTATGCTCACGTTTACCAATAAAGCAGCCGAAGAAATGAAGCTTCGTATTCGTACGCTCTTAAAATCACAAAAAATATCGGACATGCCGTTTGCAGGCACTTTTCATTCACTCTGCGTAACCATTCTTAGAAAATACGGCTCTCACCTCAATATTCCTACTAACTTTAGTATCTACGATGACAATGACCAGATAGATGCAATCAAGCAAGTGATGGTTCGCTTGGATATTTCACAAAAACAATACAACCCGCGAGCAGTACTCTCCACCATTTCTCAAGCAAAAAATGAAATGATTCCAGCTTTAGAATATCCGCAATATGCAAGAGGTGACTTTCAGGAGACAGTCGCCCGCGTGTACCTTTCCTATCAGCAGCTTCTTGTTACCAATGGAGCACTCGACTTTGATGATTTACTGTTTAAAACAGTGGTACTGTTTGACAAAACTCCGCAAGTGCTCGGGTTTTACCAAAATAAATATCACTATGTGCTCGTCGATGAATATCAGGATACCAACAAAGCCCAATATATACTCACAAAACAACTCTGCTCAAGATGGCGAAATGTCACAGTCGTAGGCGACGCGTCACAGAGTATTTATAGATGGCGGGGTGCTGATTTTCGAAACATAGTAAACTTCAAAAATGATTTTAAAGACACAAAAACATTTGAACTCGAGCAAAATTATCGCTCAACACAAATTATTCTTGACGCGGCGTTTGGCGTGATTGGAAAAAATACATCACACCCCATACTAAAGCTTTGGACCGATAGAGGGACTGGCGAGAAAATTAGTCTCTATGGAGCTCGAAACGAACACGATGAAGCATCATACATTGCCCAAACAATTCTTCTCTCGAGAGAGCCTTTTTCTCATTTTGCAATCCTCTATCGTACCAACGCGCAATCACGAGTTCTTGAAGAAAATTTTATACGAAACGGCATTCCGTATGCACTCGTAGGAGGCACAAGATTTTATGACCGCAAAGAAATTAAAGACGTTCTTTCTTATTTGCGACTCGTAGCAAATCCTCATGACACAGTCTCGTCTGTACGAGCTGAAAAGCTTGGAAAAACAAGATTTGCCAAATTCCAATCGTATTACGATACGATAAAAAGTGATAATAAGCTCATAACACTTACCACTCTTGAACTTCTCGACACTATCCTTAAAAAAACGAATTATCTTGAGCTCTATGACGCAAATGTCGAAGAAGAAGCTATACGGCTTGAAAACATAAAGGAGTTACGCTCTGTCGCCACAGAGTTTCCGGATCTGACTGAATTTCTTACCAATGTAGCCCTCGTTGAACAAAAGTCGACCATAAACAAAAAATATGATGACCAACGAAACGTCGTCACGCTGATGACGCTTCACGCGGCCAAAGGGCTTGAATATGAAACCGTATTTATTATCGGTATGGAGGAAGGAATTTTCCCTCATAGTAGATCGCTTATGGAGAAAGAAGAATTAGAAGAAGAACGGAGACTCTGTTACGTTGGCATCACGAGAGCGAAAAATAAATTGCATATTACCTATGCCAATCGTCGATTATTTTTTGGTACGAGGACACAAAATATGATCTCAAGATTTTTGGCAGACATCCCAGAACATATGCTCGATGTTCAGATTTCACTCTCAAATGATAGGAATTTTGGTGAAGATACGCTTCTTCTTTAAAAGAAATATGACCAGACAACTAAAAACAGCGTTCCCACGACCACCATAGTTGCAAGAATCATTTCGATTACGATAAACACTTTTGCGACCCCATGAATATTACCAAAATGAAACAGCGGAGGAAGAATTCTCGGGTCAATAGGAAGCCAATCCTGTTTACCGTTCTTTTTCATATACATATTGTACCACAAGAAAAAACCAGCGATAATACGGTGTATGGCTTCCCTATCTATCGTTTACGAAATAGTCGATACTATCGATCCAAAGGTTTGGGATACGTACGTTTCCCATCCGCTTCAGTCCTACGCATGGGGAGAATTTCGTAAAGCCATGGGGGTCACCGTAGTGCGTATAACGGGCAAAAAAAACAATGCGATCTTTATCTGCTTTCAGCTCACCTTTCACCGCATTCCAAAGACCAACTGGACGATAGGCTACTTCCCCAAAGGTCCCCCAGCAAATAAACATATGCTTAACTTTCTTTCTAAAGTAGGACATAAACAAAAAGCGCTCTGTATACAATTAGAGCCGCTCGATATTTATACGCAATCAAACATAGAGGAATACTCTGTCCTAAATCTTCACGCGGCTTCCAGACCACTTTTTACGCCTCACACATTTGTAATAGATATAAATCCATCTGAAGAAAAATTACTGCAATCGTTTCACTCAAAGACCCGCTACAACATAAAGGTAGCCCAAAAACACGATGTCAAAATACGAGAAGATAATTCAGATGCCGCTTTTTTTTCCTATTTAAAGCTTACCGATGAAACGACAAAACGCCAACAATTTTATGCACACAGTCACACGTATCATACAACCATGTGGCATACGATGAAAAAAAATAATATTGCACATCTTTTCACAGCGACATATCAAAACAAGCTATTGGCGGCTTGGATTGTCTTTGTATGGAAAAACTGCATGTACTACCCGTATGGTTCGTCATCGCGCGAGAATCGTGAAGTCATGGCGCCTACGCTACTTCTTTGGGAGCTGATCCGCTATGGCAAATCAGTCGGCTGCACCGAATTTGATCTCTGGGGCGCTTTGGGTGAAAATCCAGATCCTAAAGACCCTTGGTATGGATTTCATCGATTCAAACATGGCTTTTCGCCTACTCTTGTGCGCTACGTAGGATCGTTTGATCTCGTGCTTTCCCCTGTTCTCTACAAACTCTTTACCTTCGCAAACGTTTTACGATGGTTTATCCTTACTCTCTTTCGTCGTGTGTAAGATACATATATGGAAATACAGCAATCCCCTCTGTTTGTTCAATACATCAAAAAATTAGGTTGGACTATTGAAAAAATCGGCAACTATACCATTTTTATCAAATCATTTTTCTTTATGGGAGCAATAGGGAAACTCCAACGCACAACTGCGTTGCCTTCTTCTACTAAAATTATTGCTTTGATAAAAAAACACCATATCAAATTACTCGTCATTGAACCAGACAGCAAAATATCTTCAAAAACATTTTCACTTTGGATTGACCATATTAAGTCATATGTACGGATTTCTACTGCGCATTACCTTTCAACGAAAACAATTCGTGTAGATCTTACGCCATCGGAAGAAAACATCTTTCACAATTTTAGAGAAGCAAAGCGCAGAGCGGTAAGGCGGGCAAAATCGCTCGGTGTTACGATCAGAGAATCTACCGATATACAAAAGTTTCTGACATTCAAGGGAATAACGGCAGGCTTTTTGGGTAACTTAACCACGTATGGCGTGAAGGAACTCTGGCCATATTTCTCCCCCAACAACGCAACTATACTTTTAGCGTACAACACAGATCAAAACGTTGTTGGTGGAGTGTTGCTTCTGTATTGGGACAATATAGCGTATTACTGGCTAGCAGGTGCTACAAAGGAGGGGAAAAAACTTTTCGCCCCCACACTTCTTGTGTGGGAATCTCTAACAACTGCTAAAAAGAAAGGGTGCACCTCTTTCGATTTTATAGGTGTATGGGATGAACGACTTCCGAAAGAAAATCTTAACTGGAAAGGGTTTACTAAATTTAAAGAAGGATTTGGCGGTAAGGAATTGTATTATCCACTTCTTCTCAATTAATTTATAATAGTGAAATAATTATTTGAATTGTCATTTGCGGTCATATACCCATTCGTCGTTCCATATATATATATTTTATAATTACCAGTGCCATAAATTGAATTCACCTGCCAGGAAAATGTATCCATGTCAGGAATGTTTTTAGCGATCATAGAACTAAATCCACTATCTGATGCGTATTGCAAATCAACGGTGTCGAAATTATGAGTCGAATTCCATTTGATCGTATACGTCGTTCCTATTGTTAATGTTTCTCCTCCATTTGGTGAAAGAATCTCAAGTGATGAAGCTACCGGTGTTGGAATCGGTGATGAAGTTGGATACAGGGACACTGATGGATACAGGGTCGGTGTTATGTACAAAATTGGTGTTGGCGTACCTAGAGGTGTTGTAGCAAGTTTTATGGTGAAAACCATAAACGTTGGGAACGTTGCTTTAATCGGTGGCCCCATGTATCCTACAGGTTGTCCTAAGGTAACTTTTTGTTCTTTGATTGTACCAGAAGTAACACCCGTTACTGTCACATATTTGTCTACGTATTGTTCAAAATCAATAAGTTTTTGTGGAGAAAAATAGCGACACATTAATTGTGCCCCCTTACTACTCCCACATGGATTAGTAACGTTTTGTGTCAACAAATACTCGCCACCTTTTTCCCCATTCCCCCCCTCTATAACAACCAGTTTATATTGAAATGCATCTGAATTTGGCGTTGAAAATCTTCGCAGATACCCATTTTTGGTTTCTGTTTTTTGTGGTGGTATCTTTGTCGGAACAGGAATTTCTTTCATCCCGATAAGTGCAATGTCATTAACTGATACTGTGGTATTCGCAATCAACGGGAGAGAAACAAATTGTATTTGTAATTCATCGACACGCTTAAGGCTGGAATCTTTGGAAAATTCAAATGAATATTCGTGTTCTTTTCCATCTGCAACTGCACTAATTTGTTGTTCTGTGACACTGAGTGATTTACCTTGATATTTCTGTGAAACCTTCATCACGAATGGGAATGCCTGTTTTTGTGTAATAGATGGTAGTATTCTTTCTTTCTTTATTTCTTTTCCTGTAGGTGTCGGCCTATCAACACTTCTTAGTGACGTTGCTACAGCAAGTCTTATTCTAAATTTGTTCGCTGGATACTTTAAGTGTGTTTGAACAATGGTATTAATCAATCGAGGCGTCAATTCTCGCGGTACAGATATTTTTTCCTTTGGATTAACAGTCAACTGATACGTTCCCTTAGAAACGACACCTGAAAAAAAGTCCTTCGCATCCCAACCTTCCTTATCCGCATCAAACGTCCACTGCTTGAGAATTACTTCTTCTGTAGCTGCCTTTGAACGAAGCTCAAACGATCCGCCCTTAAACGAAGCATATGCGATAACTGCGGAGAGTAAACCAAATGCCACAGTCAATACAAAAGTAAGTACGCGTGTTGAGGAGTCATGTTTTCTTACCATATACTATAAACCTACATCGGTTTATTTACCGTGTCAACCACAAAACATACTGTATTCACATCTACTGCAAAGTTGCGTTCCGGAACAGGCAAAATCTGACATTTCTATCTGACTTGCAACGGAAAGAATTTTTGCTTTTTCACCATCAAGCTGCTCTTTGGAACGCGTAGTGGAAATAGAGGTTTTGGTGTCGAAATAATACATCGTTAATATGATATCTTCGGCTTTTTTGCCAAATGGCGATCCTTGTATTTCACTGGCTGCTAAAGCATACATAGAAAGCTGTAAATTAGTATCAATCTCTTTTTTCGTCGACATTTTACCGGTCTTATAATCGATGATCTCTATTTTTCCATCGGGCAATATATCTACTCTGTCTATTTTTCCGCCAATTTTTAGCTGTCTCTGACTATTTCCTATCGGCAGAACAAACGGCAACTCAAGTGCTCCAATTATTGTCTTTTTAGAATATTGGGTATCAAAATACTCACTCAAATACCGCTCGCCTTGTTTTTTCATCTTCTCTTCATGCCTCTTATTTTCGTACCCTGCGTGTAGCCAATAGAAAAATAGCAATTGCAAAAGTATTTTTTTTGAAACGATCTCCTTTTTACTATGACGCGCATAAAAATCCCGCAGTGTGTTATGAATACTCGTTCCAAAAGACAACGACGCTGTGGCAGGGGTTGGAATATGAAGAAGATATCGTAATTTATAATGCAGAGGACATACGGTAAATGCCTCTATCTGAGAATAAGAAAGATACGTGACAGGTAATAATTCGCGCTTTTTATCCCCCGAAGTCCTGGCGGATGGAGACCAATCCAAGAGCGATATCTGCGTCTCTTTTGCTTCTTTTGCGGTAAATTCATTGACACCAAGCGCTTCACCCACAAACGGCGATAACTTTTTCTCTCGTTTCCCTTCACCATAAAAGTTTGCAGCCGTTAAAAATAATTGATCTCTGGCTCTGGTCATACCCACATAAAACAATCGTCGCTCTTCCTCAAGATGATAATCACCCTCCGGCAACTCTTCTTTAATAAGACTATCAGGAATTGGGATTTGCTCGCGCCTTGAAATACTTGGAAACCGTGCGCCCACAAGATTTACAAGAAACACGACAGGAAACTCAAGTCCCTTCGCGCCATGAATGGTGAGGATGTTTACCGCATCATTTTTTACCCAATCAGTATCACCTGCCAATGGCGATTCACCGAGTTCTGATGAGAGCGTAATCCAATCAAGTATCGCGCGGACACTCGCATCTTCATGATCTGTTTCATACGTTTTTAATTTACTGAAAAACTTTGAGATATTGGTGACTTTACTTTCATCAAATGGCGCTATATTTTCCATAATACTTTTCATAATGCCAGTGTCCTTTAAAAAGTAAAAAAGAATTTGACCAGCGGTTTCTTTCGTTACCAATCCAAAATGTGTGTGAAACATTGAGATTACTGTCGTGATTGATGTCTTGGTTTCATCTAAAAGATATGGAATATCACCGCCTTCCATCGATCGCTTTCCCGCTATCACCTCTGCCGCTTCAAACAATGAAAGGTTTTGTTTTTTGGCAAAGTTAGAAAGCGCTGCGATATCTCGCGGAAAAAGAGCAAAATAGGGCATAGACAAAACACGAAAAAACGAAACGTTGTCATCAAAATTATCAATCACGTGAAGATAGCTAATAAGATCTTTGACTTCTGGTTGTCGAAATAGCTGTCCGGGACCTAAAAATTGATAGGGAATCCCGTGGCGCATAAGTGCTCGGACAAACGGTTCTGCGTGATTATTAGCTCTCACCAATATTGCAAAATCTCTCCAAGCGTATCCCTGTCTTCCATTTATCATTAGGCATTTATCATTTATCATTTTGGCGACTTCATCCGCTTCGTTTTCTACCCTATCCATGTACAAAAGTTTCGGCCACGCACCCACCTCTTTACGTTCTGATATTAATTTTTTATTGATATTTTCCCGCACCTCTAACCTGTCCGGATTATTGTGCTGGATAAGATCATAAGAAGAATCCAATATTGCCTGAGTAGAACGATAATTTTTGGAAAGAACAATAAGATGTGCTTTTTTAAAATGCTTACGAAAAGATAACACGTTTGATACTGCTGCTCCACGAAATTTATAAATTGATTGATCATCATCACATACCGCAGTGATATTTTGCTTATCCCCGGCCAAAAGCGCTACGAGTTCGTTTTGTGCGATATTAGTATCCTGATACTCATCGACCAACATGTATCGAAATTGCTTTTGATAGTACTCCAATAAATTTTTCCTCGTACGAAAAAGGTGGAGGGTTTGTGTTATAAGATCTCCAAAATCCATGAGACCCTCTTTTACCTTCAGTTCTTGGTACGCTTTATACGTTTTTGCCAACTCTTTATATTTTTGAATTTCTAACTTCTCTTCTTCAGTTTTGTCGTTTATCGCCTCTTTCGGCGACCCGCCGAGGAGGCGGGAGTTTTCAGTTTTGACCCAATCAATATATTGATTGGGTGATACATCCTCGTCTTGTAATCGTGAAAAGTGCTGCAAAATACCGCCAATAAACTTCGTGGGATTTCCAAGAGGCCTGAAATACTCAAGGTCAAAGTCAAAAAGATGCTGTCTTATAAGCATCGTGGCGTCAGTATCAGTCATTAGTTTGTATGCAGGATTAAGTCCTACATGAATTGCTTCCTGACGAAGTACGCGATCACAAAATTTGTGAAACGTGGATATCCACATGTTCGTATACCCATACGGCATGATTACATCCACTCGATCTTCCATCTCCCGTGCTGCCTTCTCCGTAAACGTAAGCGCTAATATTTCAGAAGCATTTGCTCTACCAGAGGAAATAATATGTTTAATGCGCTCGGTAACAACCGTCGTTTTCCCCGTCCCCGCCCCAGCAATGATAAGTAACGGCCCATCCCCAAACTCCACAGCCTCCTGCTGCTCTTGATTAAGAACACGTTTGTCTGTAAAAATCGTTGCCATTGTAGGCAATTATAATCTATTTATTGAATTAATTTTATCAAGAGAGGGAATTCTTTATATGGCTGCTTAAATTTGTCTGACCCCATGTGTCCTTCACCATGTTTAATAATTTGCATACCACCCAAGTGATCCAACATATATCTTCCTTCAATGTCGTCAACTCCCCATGGATCATTATCTGAATTAATATGGGTCTAGAGTACTTTAGAGCGGATTTTCTCTAAAATTCTTGAGCAAACTC
>ERZ1292629.1015-Hain-H43-01um-R1-1015-length-29564-cov-18_pt1 | contig 29564 bp, 28 predicted proteins | sample MGYA00564399_ERZ1292629 | MGnify/ENA primary metagenome ERZ1292629 (study PRJEB36523, sample SAMEA6512636) | groundwater metagenome | collected 2019-01-08 | study: AquaDiva: Metagenomics assemblies of 32 groundwater samples
TGCCCGAGGCAACGCCTGCGGTCAGACGAACCGCCAAAACCGGTACTCTTGCAGCGGCAGAACCCGAGCTAGAGATCAGAGAGCCGGCTGGCGGATTTTCCGCTGCCAAGCTGACTGAAAGCCCCGAGGCCGGAGCTCCAGGAACTGGCGCGCTGGGAGCGGCGCCGACGGCAAGCGAGGCGTACTTAGCCCGAGAGATCGGACCGAAGTAACCCAATGCCGGGGAAACGCCGTTAGCGGACTGCCATTTCATCAAAGCCGCTTTGGACAAAGAACCGAAGTAACTCGATTCGTTGCCAGGAGAACCAGCGCCAGAGGCGGCAACCTGATAACCGGAAGAGTTCAAGTAGCGCTGCAAACAGTTGACGTCACTGCCAGAAGAACCCAAGGTGAGGTCTCGGGAAAAACTACAAGCAATGGCAACGCCAGCACCACCCGAAACACCGGAGAGTTGCGCCTGAAGCTGCTGGATCTGGGCCAAGAGCGCAGAGATCTGCGCCTGGAGATCAGCAACTGACTGTGCATGAGCAACCGGGAGAGCAACGCCAGCGGTGGACAATATGATTGCCCCGGAGAGCGCTGCGGAAACAAATTTATTTCTAATTGTGCTCATTTGTTAATTAATTTCGATTTTTGTTTATCCTCCTAAGTTTTATCTAATAAAACTTTGGAGGATGAATTTATCGACCATTGTTTTATTCGCATGGGCGCATTTGTAGTGCGCTATTCGCATGCTGGTCGTCGACCTTTTTAGTTTTTTTCTGGAATCCCGCCTTCTTTGTGTCGACCCCCGCATTATCGGTGAGGACGATGCGCGAGGCACAGAATGAAGCGTGGGCTTTAATATCTTTGTTTTTGACCGGCTTCTACGTTTTTGATTGCAATGACCTTATTTGCGATTCCAAAATTTCTATTCTGTTTCCGTAATCTTCCAAAATGTCTTTTTCTATTCTGCCAAGGCGCTGATTGACTTCATAAAATCGTTTATTCATATCTTCTTTTAATTCGCGCACATCTCCGGCCTTGGCCGCTTCTTCAAAGCCCTTGGCTACCATCTGCGCCAAATCCCCTATTGTTGTTGCCTTTCCCGTGTGATTCTTTTCCCTCATAATGTTTTTAATAAAAAAGTTCTCGCCTTGGAGCGAGACTGTTGCATCGCGAATACTCACAAATATTCGCGCATATTCGCGAATGTACACAAATTAGTGCTCATTCGCGATCAAGCAACCCAGCCTCACTCCGGGTCGGCATCAGGATGAACTTTTTGCGCTCACCCGAATACCAGTTTTATTAAGTTATTCTACCACTGTAAAAAGCTGAATAATTGGGGATAAATCAACCAAAAAGCCAGCTCTTGCCAGCATTAAATACAACGATTTCTGGGCCGGGGGGTTACCCGGCAAAAAGGCAAAAATTATCCATCGGCATCAATCATCTCTATCAGCATAAATCCGCGGCAAAAATACAATCACTACGCCCGAAACGCTGATAAATACTGATTTTGACTGATTTATGCGGATACAGTTACTTTGTACGAAGTTGCCGGACCGCCGTTGCCGATTCGCTCTACTAAACCCTGCTCAATTAGGTTCTGAACATCATAGCGAAGGGTACGCTCGCTCACTGCCGGCAAAATGTCCTGTATTTCTTTTAAGCGGCAACCCACCTGCCGGTCGGGCAGGTTGCTCCATTGCCGAATACGCTCCAAAATCGCCGATTGCCGTATTGCCGCTTTGGCAACACTGTGACCATTGCCGTTCTCTAGCGAACCATAACCATCGCCATTATGCTGGCTTCCGTTCGAGTGACTGTCATTCTCGGGCCTGACCCGAGAATCTAGATTTTCAACTGGATTCCCGCTCCGTGGCGGGAATGACAAGGTAGAAGTAATTTCGGTAAATATATTTTCTAAATTCACTTCCTGAACTTTTGCCGCATTGCCGAATTCGGCAATTGCCGATTTCAGGCCGGTAAGCTCCTTGATAACGACCCGCGCATTCTCTTCGTGGACAAACCCGACGTCCGTTCCGATCCGCAAAAGATATTCCGTTGCCGCGATTGCCGCATCTGCTCTTTGATATTCTCCTGCCGCCACGGATTCAAGAAGTAAGAGGGCCTGCCCTTCGAGATGTTCGGCAAAGCTTTGCTTCTTCATGGAAGAAGCCACTCTCATAAGCGCATAACATATCTCGTAAGCTTTGCGCGTGAAAAATTGTCCTGATGATGTTGAACTGCCGGACATATTGTTGATTAGTGTAGCATTGACGCACGACACCCTGTCAATACCTTGACTGATATAAAAATCATGCCGTAATGCACGGCACTTGGTAGTGATGCCCAATTGGTATGGTTTTAGTTGTAGCCGCCCGTATTAATCGAAACCAGTGGCCACAACCAAACCTAAGCCCTCTTCAGTTCCCGCTCCGTAGCCCGCAGCTTCTCAAGCGTTCCGCAATCGAACCGCCTGCCGCCAAATTCCCAGCCATAAACCTTGCCGCCCATAATAAGCTCCATCTGCAGGGCAACAGCAAGAGGCAAAGCATCATCGGCAATAACAGGCAGTGTTTCTGCGATGCTTTTCAAATTACCGATTATGTGCGGCGTGAGTACATAGCCGCCGACTATCGTGAGATTCGACGGGGCGTCTTCCGGGCGCGGTTTTTCGACGATCTTTGTGATCTGATAAACTTTTCCGCCCACGCCCCGAGGCGCGTCACTTGCCTTACCGCGCGTAGCGACAACGCCAAATCGCGAAGTAAGCTTCCACTGGACGCGCTCCAAAAGCACGATCGGCGCCCTGTGTGACCGAAAAAGCTCGACAAGCGAGGTGGTGATAGGTTTCTGCCCCATCACAACGTCATCACAAAATCTGACAATGAAGGGCGCGCTTCTCAAAAGATCGTATGCCTGGACAATGGCATGGCCATTGCCGCCGGGGGTTTCCTGCTCCCTTAAATGAAACTTGAAGTGAAATCTTTTGCCCTCTTTCTTTATATATTCGGTAAACGCGCGCCGGTGCCGGGGATTAATTATTAAGACAACTTCTTTGATGCCGCTACCCTCCGCCTCCTCTAGTACATATTCCAAAAGCGGCTTGCCGCAAACTTTTATCAAGTTTTTCGGCGCGCGGCGGGTTAAGGGCAAGAGGCGCTTGCCCAGGCCCGCAACGGGAAGAACTAACTTAGTAATTTTTGCCATGTATTCTAAAGTTTAAATGAGTGTTTCGGATTGCTCAACCCATCAAATAAATCTCTAATATCTAAATTCTAATCTCTAAACCGACCGCAGGCCGTCCTGAACGAAGTGAAAGAACCAGAGAGATCCTTCGCATGCGCTCAGGATGACTTCCCTAGGAGTCATTTTGATATTTGAATTTGTTTAGGATTTAGAGTTTAGGGTTTAGAATTTTATTTATAGCGTCCACTGCGCCGAGCCCAGGATCACGGCCATAAAAACGAAAAATATCGAAAATTGGAGCAATAATCGCCTGCGGTCGAGGCGCAAGGAGAAATGGTCATAGACCAACTCCAGGGATATCGCCGCAGCGACTATAAAGATCGCCGATTGATAGAGAAAATTGAGCGGCAGGAATGTCAAAACCAAAAGTATTTGCGAAATATAGAACGACAAAGCGGCTAGCGCGATGCTGCGCTCGCGAAAATTTTGCTCGCCAGCGCCAGAAAATTTTCCACCAATAACGAAAGATTTGGCAAGGAAGAAAAACACCGCGGAGAGGATGAGCGAATAGAAAATCGCCCGCGCATCGTCCCATCTGTCTACGGACGAAAAAAACTTGATGGCAAGCAAAAAGATGAGAGTTAGAGAAAGCACCTCGCTCGCCTCTTCCCGTTTAATGAGCACGAGGTCCTTCACGCCGATTATCAAATAAAATATCGCCGCGAATAAAATTGCGAGCCATATGTTTGCTGCTTCCACCGCCGCAAAAAAAAGAAGTATGGCGAACGGCAATGCCGTCCGTCCGGGATGGAAAAGCGGCACGAAATAAAAATAAAGCGCCAAAATTAAAAACGCCCAAAAGGGCAGATAAAACCAGGCCAAGGCATATGCCGCGGACTTAGCCGCTAAAGGTAAGTGAATTTTCCCGGAAATTGACCCTAATCTTCGAACCATCTTTTAGTTCACCTCTGATTATCTTATCAGCAAGTTTATCAAGAATAACTTTCTGCAGCAATCGCTTCAAGGGGCGCGCGCCGAATTCCGGGCTGTATCCTTCTTTCACGAGATACTCTTTCGCCTGTTCCGAAATAGTAAGTTTCAGTTTGCGCTGGGCGAGCCGCTCTTCGATCGCCCGAAGTTGAATGCCCACGATCTTCTCAATATCCGCGCGCGTCAAAGGACTAAAGATAAGAATCTCATCTATTCTGTTCAAAAATTCCGGGCGGAAGTGTTCCTTCAGAGAATCCACAACTTTCTCCTTGTAGCGCTCGGCATCACCCTTTTCTTCGCTCTCTTCCGCGCCAAAGCCGATGCGCGACATTTCCTTGAAATACTCACTGCCGACGTTCGAGGTCATAATGATGATGGCATTCTTGAAATTCACCATCTTGCCCTTGCCGTCAGTGAGGCGCCCGTTATCCAAGATTTGAAGCAGAATGTTGAACACCTCCGGGTGCGCCTTTTCTATTTCGTCGAAAAGTATCAAGCTGTACGGCCTGTGTCGCACGATCTCGGTGAGCTGTCCGCCCTCTTCGTGGCCGACGTAGCCCGGCGGCGAGCCGATAAGCCGGCTTGTCGCGTGCCGCTCCATATATTCGGACATATCGATGCGGATCAGGGCTTTATCGTCGTTGAACATGAATTCCGCAAGTGCTTTTGCGAGTTCGGTTTTGCCGACGCCCGTCGGCCCCAAAAACATGAAGGAGCCAAGCGGCCTGTTTTCATCCGCAAGGCCTGCGCGCGCGCGGCGCAAAGCATTCGCAACCGCCGATATACCCTCTTCCTGTCCGACAACTCGTTCGTGGAGAACTTCTTCTATTCTCTGTAATTTCTCACTCTCGGTTTCGAGTAAATTCGTCAAAGGAATTCCGGTCCAAAGAGAAACAACTGCAGCGACATCCTCCTTGTCTACGGCCTCTTTCAAGAACTGGTCGTGGGCTCGCGCTTTTTTCCCTGCTATCTGCGAGGCCGAAGGGCTTTTGATTTTAGGCGCCGTGAAGTTCTTTTTCTCGAATATTTCAAAATCTTTCTCCGCCTGGGGAAGTTCGCCGTAAAGGATCTGGGCAACGCGCTCCAAATTACCGTCGCGCTCTGCCACTTCCGCCTCGCGACGCAAAACATCCGCCTTCTGCCGCAATTGATGGAGATTTTCAAATTTCAATTTCTCCGCGTGCCATTTTGCCGAAAGTTCGTCGTTTTTTTCTTTAAGAGCGGAAAGTTCCTTATCTATCTCCTTGATGCGCGTAGAGTTCTTCCCGTCTTCTTTAACAAGCGCCTGGCGCTCAACTTCGAGACGAATGATCAAGCGGCGCATATTATCTATTTCCTTGGGCAAACTTTCGGTCTCAAGCCGGCGCTGTGCCGCGGCCTCGTCGATGAGGTCGATAGCCTTGTCCGGCAAAAATCTGTCGGGGATGTAGCGCGCCGAGAGATTTACTGATGCCACGATCGCTTCGTCCGAGATGCGCAAGCCGTGGTGTATCTCATATTTTTCTTTGAGGCCGCGGAGAACCGCGATCGAGTCGTCGATCGTCGGCTCGTCAACCATGATCGGCTGGAAGCGGCGCTCAAGCGCCGGATCTTTTTCGATGTGGCGCTGGTATTCACGCACTGTAGTCGCACCAACGGCGCGAAGTTCGCCGCGCGCCAAAGCCGGCTTCAATAAATTCGAAGCGTCAACCGCGCCTTCGGCGGCCCCGGCGCCCACGATCATGTGTATCTCGTCTATAAAAAGAATGATCTGCCCGGCGGAGTTCTTAACCTCGTTCGTAAATGCTTTGAGGCGGTCCTCGAATTCACCGCGGAATTTCGTGCCGGCAATAAGCGAGCCCAAATCAAGCATTAAAACTCTTTTACCTTTAAGCGGTTCGGGGACGTCTCCGGAAACGATCCTTTGGGCCAATCCTTCAACAATGGCTGTTTTCCCGACGCCCGGCTCTCCGATAAGGCACGGGTTGTTCTTTGTGCGACGGGAAAGAACCTGCATCACGCGGCGTAGCTCTTCCTCTCGGCCAATAACTGGATCAAGTTTCCCCTCCTTCGCGCGTTCATTGAGGTCGATCGCATATTTTTCCAAAACCTGGAATTTCGTTTCCGGTGTTTCGTCTGTAATGCGCACGGAGCCGCGGAGTTGGGCCAAGATGCGGAAAGCCGCGTCGCGGCGCACACCGAACTGTTCCAAAATATTTTTTGCAATCGAAGGAATGTCCAAAAGTCCCAAAAGTATGTGCTCGCAAGAAACAAATTCGTCTTTCTGCTGTCCGGCAACCTTCGCCGACTGGTCAAGCACGCGCATCAGCTCCTGCGAAAGATAAAGCTGGCCAACGGTCGAGCCGCCGACCATCTTCGGCATCTTGTCGAGCTCGAAATCGATCTGCTCGGAAAGTTTTTGCACGTTCACGCCCGAACGCCCCAAAAGCGGCACGACGAGCGAGGACTGGTCCTCTATTAAAGACGCCAAAAGATGAAGGGCTTTGAGCTCCCCGTGGTTTTTCTTTGCGGCAATCTCTTGCGCGTTCTGCAGGGCCTCTTGGGCTTTGATTGTGAATCTATGAAAATTCGGCATGTTAGATTTTGTTCGAGCGGAGCGAGACTATAAAATCTTACACCGAGCACATAATTACTTATGTGCTTGGTATCCTTTTATTTATTTTAACACAAAAACTTGAGTTATCTAAAGCATTATAGCACAAAATAACTGTGTTCGTCAAGTAGACCGGCTTGGCGATTATGGCAGAGAGAAAAGAAAAGCCGAGTTCCAGGAGCGAAACTCTCCGGAACTCGGCATTCTACTTAAAAATCGTACGGTATGTTCTCGTGATAGCCACAACATTGGCAGAAGGCATAAGGTTCGCCGCAGTAATCCTGCTTACGCAAGGACCCACATATTCCGCAACGAACAGCAAGTTTGACCCGAAGCATTGGCTGACCGCAATGTTTTTTCGTCAGAAAAGTTGTTCTACCCAAAATCGCTGTAGGTCTGGGCAGATAACTTTCGATTGACTGCTTGTTTTCGGGTACAACCCATTTGGGGTTATGCCCCTTGCAACACCCGTGAGAGCATTGCTCCTTCGGATAACTGCCAACTTCTGGATCGCCATCTGTTGGTGCCATTTCCTTTCTCCTTTTGGCCACCCCGGTTTTGTCTCTCGGCCACTGTCGCTCAAAAGCTAGGTGCCTTTCCAAGGTGCCACTGGCATTGTAGCATAGTATTATTATTTCGTCAAATTCAAATTATTTTTTATGATATTCAGCGCGCGATCGATCTCTTCTTTTGTCGTCGGCCGGCCGAAACTGAAACGCACGCTTCGCTTGGCACGCCCCTGTGAATACCCCATGGCTTCGATCACATAAGACGCTTCAACCGCGCGACTGCGGCACGCGGAGCCGGAAGAAGCGGCCACGCCCGACGCATCGAGCTTCGTCAGCAAGAATTGCGCTTCGTGATCGGGAAAATAAACATTAACGATGTTTGGCAACGTCGCAGACCGACGCGCCTGCCCGCCAAAGCCTTGGCGCAGGCGGGGACTTAACGCGGACTTGCGCGGACTTCTTTCTGCGTCCGTCTGCGTATAATCTGCGTTAGTCTGCGCTGTGGGACATATGTCCCGCAGACCCTGCCAGAAATAATCACGTAACTCACGAATCCTCTTATTCTCTAATTCGCGCGAATTAGAGATGAGTTTTGTGGCCTCGGCAAATCCAACAATTCCGGGCACATTTTCAGTTCCAGAGCGCAGGCCGAATTCCTGGCCACCACCCGTCACGAGCGGCGCAACCGCTGGTAAATTCCGAGCACCAAACTCCAAATCCCAAAATTTTGAATTTCTTCCATTTGTCTTTTGAATTTGTTTGTGATTTGTGATTTGTGATTTGTGATTTCGCACATAAAGTGCGCCTACTCCTTTCGGGCCGTAAATCTTATGCGCGGAAAGGGTCATTAAATCGATCCCGAGCTTACTGACATCGCAATCGAGAAATTGGAATGCATGGACGGCGTCGGTGTGGACTAGGGGGAATATGGAATTTGGAATTTGGAATTTGGAATGATTTTTACTAAGTTCCAGCTTCTTCATTCTAAATTCTTTAACAATTTCGGCTATTGCCGAAATTGGTTGTATCGTTCCGATCTCATTGTTCGCGTACATCACTGAAACCAAAACGGTTCGCTCGTTTAGGGCTTTTTTTAGCTCATTCAAATCAACAACGCCGCTTTTATCCACCGGCAGGATAACGACTTCTATGCCTTCGGATTCCAGATCCAATGCCGTCTCGAAAACGGATTTATGTTCGATCGCGGAAATGATGATCCTCGGCCTCTGATTCGCGCTGACTTCACGCGGACTAACGCTGAAATTTTTCTGCGTAGTTCTGCGTACCGTCTGCGTAATTCCGCGAATCGAGCCTCGCAAGGCGAGATTATTCGCTTCCGTTGCCGAACCTGTAAAAATTATCTCTTCGAATTTCGCGCCGATTGCCTTCGCAATAACCTCACGCGAATCGTCCACTGCTTTTATCGCCTCCTGGCCAAAAGAGTGGAGTGAACCGGGGTTGCCCCAGCCCGCAATGCCAGCACGCGGGCGTGCGTGGCGGGCGGGCGAATTTCCAAAATAAGGGAGCATCGCGCGCAAAACCTCCGGCGCAACCGGAGTGGAGGCGGCGTAGTCGAGATAAATTCGTTTCATCTTCACTAAAATATAACATTCGAGGATTAAGCGCAAAACTAAAACTCCGACCACAACGGCCGGAGCGAATTTTTTCTTATTGCAACCACCGCCCAACTTACTATCATTATAACACAATTGTGTTATAATGATAGCAAACCATTTTTATGAAAAAGCGCGCCGAACACAAATCAACCCGTTCCGCGCGGTCCGTACATAATTCGAACAAATTCGCACCAAGATTCGCGAGGATTAGCGATTCTAAAACAGCGTCACGTATTCCCTTGCGAACTTTACTGTTTTCAATTCGCCCGTATCTCTTTCTGGCACCAAAAGCTCTCCTTTCTTGCGGAAGATGTCATAAATTTCTTTCGTGAGCTTTACGTCGTTAAGGCAATATTCTTTGAGCTCGTCGAGTTTCCCCTCTTTGTATAAACCGATGGCCGCGGAGCCGTGCATATCTTTTTTCACGCCCAGGTTTGCCGCTGCGAGGCGCGACAAGCTTATCCTCTGCCCGGTTTCCGCTTCCACCTCTTCCAAAAGATCGACGCGCTCTTTTTCCCAAATGTCCGGCGTTGTCATGCTTAAACGCTTGAAGTGACGGTCCAAGACCGGAACATCGTAACGGTTCATGCTGAAGCCGACAATTTTTCGTGCAGTTTTGAAAAGATCAGCGGCTTTCTCGAGTTCGTATTCGTCGAACGCGAAGTACTTATCGTGCATATAGGAATACACGCCGACCACGGAAATTTTTAGCGCCGCGAAATTATCCCAGCCAACGCCAGGGTCGGTGAAGAAATTTTGTGTTTCGATGTCGAAGACCAAGGTGTCCATAACCACTACGATTTACTACTTTCTCAATAACCCCTCCAAATAATCATTAGAAAAAAATAAGTCGATCCTCTTTGTTGGCAATTTTGTGTCTGTGTCTTTTCTAATATGCACGGAAAGTCCTTTTGCGGAAGTCGGCAAAGCAACGTCTAGCTTCTTGCTTCCGTCCGGCCTAGATTCATAAAGATATCTAGCAACTCCATCCTCCCTTAATTTTTCATCAACTCGACCAAAGGCCACCCTCAATTCTTCCACGCCAGAATCCTGCTGAGACCCTATCACCCCCAAACCCCGGAGAAATTCAACCTCCCCCTCCGGAGAAAAAAATCTACTAATAAACTCGTGTGGATATTTATGGCCGTGCAATTTGTTCCAACCTTCATATCCTTCGCGAGTGTTAGGGGCAATATATGTTGGGTTGTATACGTTATAACCCCCATCTTTGCTATATTGACCCGCAACGATCAGGCCTCTTTCATTTTTTAAACCGCGTGCAACAAGCGCCTGCAAAGAAAAATCGAGCTCTTCTTCAGCCAATGCTTTCTTAATGCCTCTGAGAAACTCTGGGTATTGCTCGAACCGCTTTAGCGTTGCCTCAACAAGAACAGCATCTTCGTGTAATCCTTTTTCTTTCATGGCGGTAGCGATCTTTGCTAAACGATTGCGAAGCTGAGTTTCGGGAGATTGCTCTTTTTCTAATTTGAACTCCCTAACAGCTTCTTCTCCAGCTATGCCTGCGGCAGAATCCAGAATCGTCTTCTCTTCTGACGTTCGTCCTGTTTTTCTTGCAAGATCGCGCAGGGGTTTTTCGGCGCTCGCTCCAACCACCGCTTCATCGATATTTGTAAGTTGCGGTTCGGGTTCTAATTGTCTTTCTGATTCATGCATTTTTGTGTCTTGTAATCTAAAATAGCAACTTTTTTTAAATGTGTCTATCTGCTACGTTCGAAGCCGCGCAGCTCTCCGGCTTCGTTCTGGCCTGGAAATTGTTTGCGCGGATCATCGCTACAACTTCCTGAATCATCGGCTTCGTCGGCCCGTTCTCACCGATATCGGCGTGGATCTCGAAATCGAATTCGGGAAGCGGAAATTTTTTTAATTCCGTCAAAATCCCCCTTGCGACGTCGAGGGAGATCAGAACCTCTTTGATTATTCTGTCGCGCAAGTTGAAGACCTTGCCGGCATCGACGTGCCTCCAAAAATAACGGCCTCCGTTCCCTACGCGATGCACGACGACGGCTGTGACAAAATCGGCATCCTGCCCGCTCAAAAGCTCGGAGTCGGTTCCTATCATAACCCTGTATTTGCGCCGCAAATCCGCCCTCATGAAGGCGACAATTTCATTCACCGCCTCGGCAACGGTCATCTTGAAACCAGTTGAACTTAAAAGATAATCTGGCATAGCGAAATTCTCTTTACGAAATACGAAATTGCACGAACATACGAAAAAGTGTTTATACTTCGTAATTTCGTATGTTTTCGTACTTTCGTAAGCTAAAACACGATTGGGCTAATCATAAACCAACGCGAAAAAGAGGTCAACTCCGCACCTCTTTTCCGCTCCCTGCTTGATCGGGAATCCAGTATTTTTAATTGCGTCTCTGGCCTCCTGGATTCACGCTTCCCGCTCGCAGTCGAGGACAGGTGCGCGAGGATGACACGTTAGGCGGGACAAAGTAGCGCAAGGTGTTAAAATAAAATTAGCAATATTGAGGAGAGATCCAGTGGAAAATGCCGCAGGACAACTCGGATTCGCGTTTGCGGCGATTGCCTTTGCCGTCGGAGCAATATGCTTTTTATTGCTTGGCCTCAAAGAGCTGAATGCCGCGGTGCGGGAATATTCGGAATCGCTTGACCGCGAAGAAGGATATCAAAAACTCGCGCGCGTCAAAAACAGCAATCTCCAGGCCATCGGCCTCTTCTTTAAATCCGCCGCCCTTTTCCTTGCCGGAGGACTGGCGCTAGATGTCTTTAACGAAGAGATCTTCTGGGCATATTTCGGCGCATTCCTTGCCGCCTTCTTCGCCGTTTGGCGCTACTCCGAAAGAAGGTATATCACGCACCTCAAAAAAGAACTTGGGATAAAGTGAATAACCGAGCACATAACGCTTATGTGCTCGGTAAATTTTTTAGTGCGCCGACTTTCTACCAAACCTGCCGATAAACCGCATAAGCTCCGCCGTCTTTTGCTTTAGCAGCTTTGCCTCTTTCGCTTCCACGTTCAAGCGCAATAATGGCTCCGTGTTCGAAGCGCGGACGTTGAACCACCAATTTTCGAATTCCATAAGCAGTCCGTCTAGATGGGAAACGCGGCGCGCAGAACGGCCGAACCGGCTACGGAGTTTTTTCATTGCAAGTTCTTTGTTTTCAACGCGGAAGTTGATCTCCCCGGAACGGAAATATCTTGGCAGAGAATCGAGCCAGGTGGACAATTTCAAACCACGCGCCTTGAGGCGCGAGACACCATTCGCAAAGTGGACCATTGAGCGAATACCTGAATCAAAATAAGTTCTGCGCACGCCAAAACGATATTCAAAATATGTGTGGCCGGAAAATTCAACTCCGAGTCGCAGTTTCTTTTCGCGCATGACTTTTCTCATAAAATAATGGCCGACGCGCGATTCGATAAAACGCAAGCCCGATTTTTTGACCAACCATCCCATGCGAACGTCAATGAGATATGGTGGCGGAAAATCCTCTTTAAAAAGAAGCACAAGCGCCTCTTGAGGCACGGCACGGCCCTTGTCGTCCACAAAAAACGCGCGGTCTCCGTCCGCATCGAAAATGGCGCCGAAGTCCGCCCTATGCGCCCTAATCTTCTTCGATAATTCGTTCATGGCACCCGTAGCCCACGGATTGGGCCCATGTGCCGGAAATCTGCCGTCGGGTCTGGCGTTCAGCAAACGTAAACTCAATTTTTTATTTTTGAGCCGCCGCAAAACTATTCCGGTTGTTCCGTTCGATGAATCGGATACAACGCGGAGAGGTGAGGCGAGTTTCACAAGTCCGTTAAGATATTTTGCGTATAACGCGGCTGGGTTCATCGAAATTTTTGTAGAATTTTTAACACTTCTTTGCCCGACATGGCCGAGGCACCTCTCCCCACCGCCTTGATGCCGTTATATTCTTTCGGATTATGGGACGCCGTGATCATGAGTCCTCCCGCAGCATTCATCTGTCCGACCAAGAAACTCAATGTCGGAGTAGTAATAAGCCCCGCGGGAAAAACTTTGACGCGATTCTCCTTCAAGCCGCGGATGGTAGCCTTGTAGAGAGCCGAAGAACTTAGCCGCGCGTCATGACCGATGATTACTGCGCCTTTTTTCCAAAATTTTCCGAGTGCTCGCGCAACTTCAAAAACCACTGTTTCATTAACCTCCGCCGGATACTTGCCGCGGATGTCGTAGGCCTTGAAAATAGATGGACTGATAGGAGCTTTTTTGCTCATATGTAAATTGTACTAGAAACCACAGGCGCTAGAGCAAATACAAATTTCGCGATAGAATTAAATCAAATCGCATGTCAAAAAAGAATAGAAAACGCGACCGGCGTGACTTTGCACGAGACATCCCCGAGCCGAAAGACAGGGAACCGCGACTTCACCCCGAAGCCAAAAAAAGCATTTGGGCCGTGGCTTTTGCGGGCGTGGCCATTATACTTGTGCTCGCCGCCGCGCGGCGTGCCGGGCCCTTGGGCGAGATAATTTATAGCGCCTTGGACACTCTGATGGGTCTCGGATATTTCATTTTGCCAGGAGCGCTCGTCCTCGCGGCCATCATCCTTATTTTTTCCGACAAGCAAAAACTCGTAAGCATCACCCTTCTCGGCTCCGGATTTCTGGTGCTTGCCGTCTTGGGCCTCATCGAACTTTTATATCCGGGAAGCGGCGGCTGGCTCGGACTTGTACTTGCGTCTCTGCGGTATCCCTTCGGAAATTCGGCGGCTATCGTCATTAATATTCTTCTTCTCATAATTTCCATAATCATCGCGGCGAATACGCCGATAAAGATCAGGTGGCCGGAGAAAAAAGAAGGTGAAGACGCAAAAGAACCTGTCATCACCGGCGCCGCGGACCAGAAAGAAACTCTATCGGTTTCCGAGAAAAAAGAAAAAACGCCGGAGCCAGAAGAGGCGATTACCTCATTGGAAAAAGATACAGAAAATTTTCCGCGTAAGTCCGCGTCTAGTCCGCGTAAGTCCGCGAGCCGGCTGGAACATTCAGCCGGCTATGTCCCTCCCCCGCTCTCGCTCCTCAAGTCCGCCGCGGACAAGCCGACTACCGGAGATCTCCTCGCGAACGCTAACGTCATCAAGCGCACCCTCGACTCTTTCGGCATCCCCGTCGAGATGGGGGAAATAAATGTGGGACCGGCCGTCACGCGCTACACGTTGAAACCCGCCGAAGGCGTGAAGCTTTCGCGCATCGAGGCGCTCCACAAAGATCTCTCGCTCGCCTTGGCCGCGCATCCCATAAGAATTGAGGCGCCAATCCCCGGAAAATCGCTCGTCGGCATCGAAGTTCCGAACAAAGCCGCCGCCTTAGTGCGATTGGGATCGCTTATGAACTATCCGGAGTTCCAGAAATCCGGATCTTTAGGATTTTCCATGGGGCGCGATGTTTCGGGCGAACCGGTTTTTGCGGACATAGAACGCATGCCTCACATGCTTATCGCTGGCGCCACCGGTTCGGGTAAATCCATTCTCATTCACTCGCTTATTGTTTCTCTGCTCTATAAAAATTCACCGGCTACGCTAAAAATGGTGATGATCGACCCCAAACGCGTCGAGCTTTCCATTTATGAAGGCATTCCGCATCTCGTAAGCCCTGTCATTACCGAAAGCAAAAAGACGATCGGCGTTTTCAAGTGGGCGATCAACGAGATGGAGCGTAGGTACGACGTCCTGCTTCAAGCCGGAGCGCGCGATGTCAAAAGCTACAATGCGTCACACAAAGATGAGCCAATTCCCTACCTTATAATCGTCATCGATGAGCTCGCCGACCTCATGGCCTCCTACGGACGCGAAGTCGAGGGATCGATCGTGCGCCTGGCGCAAATGGCGCGCGCGACTGGTCTTCACCTCGTACTCTCAACTCAGCGCCCGTCTGTCGAGGTCATCACCGGACTCATTAAGGCGAACATCACAACGCGCATCGCCTTGCAGGTTGCGAGCCAGATCGATTCGCGCACGATCCTCGACACGTCAGGCGCCGAAAAACTTTTGGGGCACGGCGACCTTCTCTACATTTCCTCGGAGCTCTCTAAGCCGAAGCGCATCCAAGGCGCATACATTACGGAAGAAGAAGTGAACGCGGTTGCTGGATTCATTAAAAAGAACAACAAGGCAGAAGCGGCGGACGAGGTGGACTTTGCGTCTGGAAACGGAGCGAATGGCAACGGCGCCACACCATCATTCGATGATTACCTTGATGGCGACGATGACGAGCTGTATGATGAGGCGGTGCGTGTGGTCTCGGAAGCCAAGAAGGCCTCGGCATCGCTCCTTCAGCGACGGCTTAAAGTGGGCTACGCCCGCGCCGCGCGGCTCTTGGACATCATGGAGGAGCGGGGGGTCATCGGTCCGGGGGACGGAGCAAAGCCGAGAGAAGTTTATTTAAGCGACGAACGTCAGCATTAATCAGCTAAATCAGCATAGATCAGCGTTGGGTGCGGCAAAACATTGACTAAACGCTGATTTATGCGGATTCGACGGATTTATACGGATGATAAATAACGATACAAGGTTCGAAGAATTTTTTTCCGAGCGCGTGCGCGAGCGTGGTTTTGATCTGAAAAAACTTTCAGAGGCCTCCGGTATCGCTGTGAAACACCTAGAAGCGCTCGCCTCCGGCAATTTCCAGAAACTGCCGGCGGAACCGTATTTCCGCGGCTACTTGAACCGCCTCGGCCAGCTCCTCGGCTTCGATCCCGAAATCTGGTGGAAACGCTTCAAGGAAGGCGGCTTCGTAAAGAGCGCCGGCGCGGCGGACTCTATGCCCAAGAATCGCTTCATGACCAAGGCGAATATGAAAATTTTGTGGGGGGCGTTTGCGGCGCTTGCGATCATCATTTACCTCGCTATCCAATTACCAGGCATCCTCGGCAAGCCGTCGATAACAATAAATTTCCCGCAGGAAAATCCGGCCACGGTTTTCACCCAGGAACTTACGCTTATGGGCACAGTCGAAAACGCGAGCGAACTTCGCATCGAGGGTGAAGTTGTGCCGATCGGAGAAGATGGGGCATGGTCAAAAACGGTTTTGCTCGCCTCTTCCCCCGGCCCGGTTCCTTTTAAAATAACGGCGAAAAAATTCTTAGGCAGTGAAACTTCGATCATCCAGCAAATAATCTATCAACCCGCACCTACGAGCACGAGGCCTTGACGAATTAGGTATTTATATGTTACAATACCCCCAGGATCGGGTTGACAGCCCTTTCCCGCAGACCTGAAGTAAGGCCTCCGGGAGGGGGTCTTGAAAAAGGCTGCAAATCTTCCGGGAGGAGGACAGCATGAAAGTAATCACCCTTTCGCACGAGCAAGCAGAAGAAGTTGGATCCCTTCGAAATCGCAGCCGCCAACTGAAGCAGGAAATCGGGACTCGCGAGCAGGAAAAGCGAAGTGTGGATTCGAAGATTTTTAATCTTCTCCACAAATTCGCCGATATCGACCTGAGCGAAACAACCAGAAAGAGGTTGCAACACCGTTCCTATGTCGAGCCTGAGCTGAGCGACGACGGACAGTTCATTGCGGTGGTGGAAAAGTACGATCTCTAGTAGACGGAAAGCTCTGCTCTACGCCGAGGGATGGCCTCAAAAAGCCATCCCTCTTATTTTTGACCCCGGCTGTTTTCTGCTTGACAACAATAATTTTAAATCTAAACTTAAATTCAAATGCCCCCTAAAAAATCAGAAGAAAAACAATCCGCAAAAGACGACATCGCTGGCCTCCTTGCTTCGCTCCAGGAAAAGTTCGGCGAGGGAGCGGTAATGACCCTTGGCGACGCGAAAAGAGTTGATGTTTCGGTGATCCCTACCGGTTCGTTTTCGCTTGACCTCGCGCTTGGCGTGGGCGGCCTGCCGCGCGGGCGCGTCGTTGAGATCTTCGGCCCGGAAGCAAGCGGCAAAACCACACTCGCGCTGAATGTCGTTGCGCAAGCGCAAAAACAGGGCGGGAAAGCGGCATTCATTGATGCCGAGCACGCCCTCGACCCCGAATATTCAAAGCGCCTCGGCGTAAAAGTGAACGAACTCATCATCTCCCAACCCGACAACGGCGAGGAGGCGCTGCAAATCTTAGACACTCTCGTGCGTTCGGGAATGGTTTCTGTCGTCGTTGTGGACTCCGTGGCGGCCTTGACCCCGCGCGCGGAACTCGAAGGCGAAATGGGTGAACAGCACGTCGGCCGGCAGGCGCGCATGATGGCGCAAGCGCTCCGCAAGCTCACGGCCATCTCCAATCAATCGAATACTCTCGTCATTTTCATAAACCAGATAAGAATGAAGATCGGCGTAATGTTTGGCAACCCGGAAACAACCCCGGGCGGGCTCGCGCTTAAATTCGCTTCGTCCGTGCGCATCGACATCCGCCGCATCGCGCAGGTTAAAAAGGGGGAAGAGATAGTGGGTAGCCGCGTTAAGGCGAAGGTCGTTAAAAACAAAGTCGCGCCGCCGTTCCGCCTCGCGGAATTCGACATTATGTACGGAGAGGGAATTTCTTATGAAGCGGATGTCTTGAACACCGCGGTCAACCGCGAAGTCGTGAAAAAATCAGGCGCGAGCTACACTTTCGGCGAAGAAAAGCTAGGAAGCGGCTTCGACAACGTGCGCGAGAAACTCAAGGAAGACAAAAAACTCTTAGGCGAAATAAAGAAGGCGGTACTGGAAAAGATAAAGGAAGGGGAGAAGAAGTAATCAAGCCCCGACACAACGTCGGGGCTCGCATTTTTTATCCTCTCTTCTATCTTCTCTCTGCTCTATTCTTTTCTTTTATTATATGTAACGATCGGACAATGTAATAAAAACTGGCTGTTTATAGTCTCGCCAATGCTTCCACAAGTCCCTGCTCCGACGTGCTGAAAATTATTTTGCCTCGGAACCAGCCGTAGAAAAACGATGCGCCGGAAGAATATGCAAGTTTCCGCGCCGGCTGGCCGGAGACCACGGCGTCTTCAAATCCGCTTTCGGACGGAGTGCCCGGTGCGCGCAGGAAAAAGTTTTCGATCTTCGGCGAAATCTCGAGTTTTGAAATATCGTTCTTGAGGAATAGCCAGTTCTCGCTGGCCTTGAGCTCAAAGATAAATCCCGGCCAGACATCTGAACCATCCCGCCAAGCAAAAACTGTGGGGTCGGGATTGAATTTATCGAGTAGAAATTCCCGCGTTAAGACAATGGCATCTGGTAGGGCAAGAACTTCGTCTATCGCCAAATCGCGTCCTGTCGATTCCTGCATCCGCACTTCCAAAAATTTCGAGCTTGCCTTCGCGCCGGAGAGAACCGCCAAAAGCCGCTGGCCAAATGTCTGTAGCTGGGAGGCGCTCTCGGCGCTTGTCGGGGAAATGAAAGTTAATATTTCCTCCGCGGGTTTATCGAGAAGCGAATTATGCACGAATTGCGGGTGAGTTGGAACGGTGGGTTGCTGCGGTGACTGCGGCACTACGCCGCTTGTGCCTCCGGTCCCAGCCTGTGGCGCCTCCACGCCGCCAAAATTCAAGTAAGCGAAATAAACTATCCCGGCGATAAGAAATATCGCAAGCAGCGGCACGACTATCCAAAACCAATCAATACGGCTCGCGGACCCGCCTCCCGAATCGCGCCCCAAGGCCCTCCTTATCTCCGGCGCTTTGATTGTCTGAAAACGCGGCAATCCCCCGCCGCTTTTTGTCATCTCTGCCACGTCCGACCGCATCGTGCGGATCTTCACTTCCGGCGGCGGAGGAGGAACAGCGGAAAAAGTTTCTTCCGCTTTCGATTCCGAAGCAACCGATTGCTCTTCGCGCGGTTGCGACCTTAACCCATCTGGATCAGATTGCCAAAGGTTGTCTGCCATAATTTTTATTCTACCATTAAAAGCCGAAATGCCCCGGACTAATTCGGGGCACTCGGATGTATTCTTAGTTTTGGATCGCGCTAGCCCTGCAACTGTTTCATCGAAAGCCCGATACGGTCGTCCTCAACACGCACGATCTTCGCGCGCACGAAATCGCCGAGATGCACAACGTCCTCAACCTTCTTCACGTATCCGTTCTTAAGCTCGGAGACGTGTATCATACCGTCCTTACCACCACCCAAATCCACTATCGCGCCAAATTCCAGGATTTTTATGACGTTGCCTTCGATTATCTCCCCCACCTTGAATTCGCGCGTGATCGAGACGATGTCCTTAACCGCCGCTTCCACCTTCGCAAGATCGTTTCCGGAAACAAACACTCCGCCGTCCTCATCAACGTCGATTCCCGCAAGCTCGTAGTGGTCGATCAGGCCATTTATCACCTTTCCTCCCGGGCCGATAAGGGCGCCGATCTTGTCGGGATTGATCTTCAACTGACGAATGGTCGGCACATATTTCGAAAGCTGGGCTTTGGGCTCTTTGATCACTCCCTGCATGAAATCGAGAATTTCGAGGCGCGCTTTTTTGGCTTGCGCGAGCGTCTTCTCCAAAATTTCAACCGTTACGCCGTCCACCTTAACGTCCATCTGGATGGCGTTCACTCCGTCGCGCGTTCCCGCGGCTTTGAAATCCATGTCGCCGTGGTGGTCTTCCGGTCCCTGGATGTCCGTCAAAACTTTATAATTTTTTTCATCCTCCATCATGAGTCCCATGGCGATGCCTGCCGCCGGCTTTTTGATCGGCACGCCCGCATCCATTAAAGACATTACAGACGAGCAAACCGTGGCCATCGAAGAAGAACCGTTGGATGACAAAATTTCCGAAACCACCCTGATCGTGTACGGGAACTCATCTTTTTTCGGCACCAATGGCTCAACTGCTTTTCTCGCCAAGTTGCCGTGGCCGATGTCGCGCCGTCCCGGGCCACGGAAAGAACCTGTTTCGCCGACGGAATAGGGCGGGAAGTTATAGTGCAAAAGGAAGCGCCGTTTTGCGTTCGTTTCCATTGATTCGATGAGTTGTTCAGCCCCCGGAGGCGCGAGCGTTGTTATCGCGAGGGCTTGCGTGTTGCCGCGTACGAAAAGCGCAGAGCCGTGCGTCCGCTCAAACAACCCCACTTCTCCGTTCAAACCGCGAACTTGGTCCGGCTTCCTGCCATCCGGACGTTTTTCTTTCTCTAAAATATTTTTGTGGACGAGTTCATCTATTGCTTCTTCGAAAAGAAAATCGGCGGCTTTAAGATCGAGGATTTTCCCGCCCGAGGCGCCTGCCCGTCCGGAACCGGGCGAAGGCGGGGATCCACCTTCGGCGGACAGCTCTTTCAAATGCGCCATTAGTTCGTCTTTGAGGACTGCGATTTTGCTTTTCTGGTCAACTTTCTTGGGCTGATAAACCGCCTCTTCAAGGCGCGACGCCAAAAATCCGTTAACAGCCGCCTTAATCTCCTCGCTCGCTTCGGAAAGAGCGATTTCCGCCTTTTTCTTGCCAAGTTCTTTGATTATCTTCGCTTGGAATTCGATAAGTTTGTCGTTCTCTTTTTGCGCAAGCGTGAAAGCGTGAACAAGATCGCTTTCCTTCGCGTCACTGCCGCCGAGCTCAACCATGTTGATCTTGCCCCTTGAGCCGGAAACGAAAGCGTCGAACTCAACGCCTTTCGCGACTTCGCTCAACATCGGATTGATCTTTATTTCGCCGCCGATCTTCGCGATGCGCACGCCGCCAACCGGACCGTTCCAGGGGACGTCCGACATGCCTAAGGCAGTCGAGGCGCCGATGAGGCCGACGAATTCCGGGTCGTTCTCCTCGTCGTAAGAAAGGATGGTGACGACAACCTGAAGGTCGCGGCGCATGCGCGAATCAAAAAGAGGGCGAATGGTGCGGTCGACAAGCCTGCCGGCAAGGATGGCATCCTCGGACGGCCTCGTCTCGCGCCGCACAAAACGACTGCCTAAAATTTTCCCCGCCGCGTAAAACTTTTCCTCGTAATCAACTTTGAGGGGCATATAGTTCGCGGATGAGTCTCTGTCCGACATAACTACCGTGACCAAGGCGATCGTCTCGCCGTATTTTACGATAACCGCCGCGTTCGCCTGCTCGGCGATCGGAGAAATCTCGAGCGTGAGCGGCCTGCCCGCCACTTCAATTGTGTACTGTTTGCGCTGGAGCATAAAAATGTAATGCTAATCTACGAATTTATACTAACCTGCGAATGTCGCTGTAGCTCGATAATGCAAATATACGAATGGGTTAATTAGTATATTGGTATGCTGCGCTAAAGCGCCATTAGTATCATTCGCACGCATTAGTATATTGGTATTACGCTATTTCTTAATTATGATGCGGGGTATTTCTTCGATATTGATAAATCTGTCCGCCGCTTCTTGCATTTTCCCTGATGCACTGCGTTTGAAGGCGGCCACCTCAACAACTCTCCCCGCGCCCCATTTTAGGTAGTCGACAAGGGGCAGGAAGTCGCCGTCCCCGGTTACAAGCACGATCGCATCTAAAAACGAGGACATGCGGATGGCGTCAACCGCCATGCCGACGTCCCAGTCGGCTTTTTTCATGCCGCCGGCGTAGACCTGAAGGTCTTTGAGGCGGAGTTCCATGCCCGCGTTCTCGAGCGCTTCAAAAAACGCGGCTTCCGCGCCCGGCGGAGGCGTGCCCTGCGATCTATCGAGCGGGACGCCCTTCTGGTCAACGACGCCCTCGCTTTTCACGACATACGCCATCGCGCGAATAAGCTGGCGGTCGCCCACCAGATGCTTCATCAGCTCCTTGTAGTTCACGCGGCCATGGTAAAGATTCTTTGCCGAGTGGTAAAGATTTTGCACGTCGACAAAAATGCCAACGCGCTGGTTCGAGTAATTAACCGGCGATTTGCCCGTCATAAGTTTCTTGGAGTCCACCAACTTGCACGAATGGTTCGGTTGGACCGGAGCATTCGTACAAATTCGTGAACTCTCGTTTAGTTTTTATTTTTTATATCTTACTTCAACCCCAACTTTTTCACAACTTTATTGTACTCCTTTTCGTCGTTCTTCTTCAAATAAGAAAGAAGTCGCCTGCGCTTTGAGACGATCTTCAAAAGCCCGCGGCGCGAGTGATGGTCCTTTTGATTCTTTTTCAAATGCGCGGCGAGTTCATCAATGCGGCGCGACAAAACACCAACCTGCACCTGGGCGGAGCCGGTGTCTTTCTCATGAGTCCTATGCTCGGCAATAACCCGAGATTTTGTTCGCTTTGTTAACATGATTTGCTAATTAACTCTAATATTCATACATATTCGCGAATAAACACTAATTCGTGTTCATTAGCGATTGTTTTTACATTATACCGCAGTTTTAGAAATTTTGCAAATCGAGGCAAAAACAGAAAAAGAAGAAGGGCCTGTCTTTCGACAAGCCCCGAGGTGGCACGAAGCCAGCTCTGCCGGCTAAGCCTAACCGGCTGGCGTAGCTGCGTCGCCAATTGCTTGGCAACGGCAGCGAACAAACTTGTAAAAGTGCGTGGGCGGGTGGCGCGCCCCTTACGAATGAGGGTTCCGGATTTCTCCGGAGAGCCGAAGCGTTAGTCGCTCGGCAACCCTTAGGGGATTCAGCTCCTCAAGTTGGCCACCGACTGCAAAAACAACTTGAGGGGGCATAAATGGAAAGAGCAAACCTCGCTGGCGGCTCCTGCCTACAAGGCAGAAGCCGCCCCGAGGAGTACGTGGGCGGGATTTCACCGCCAATCTTTTATGTGAGTATTATAGCAAACCCACAAATCCTGTCAAGGGGCTACAACTCGCGTCTTTTTGAGACCGCGGTTCGCTCGTTCCTGCGACTCGCGCCCGCTGCTTCTCGGCGCGCAAAATCCTTATGGATACCAAGCTTTGCGCGCCTCCGAAAGCTTCTCTAAAAACGAAAATCTTCGCCTTATGGAAAGTAGAACTGTCGCAAAATATTTTATAGAATTAGGGTATGCAGACGGAAATCGAAAAACTTCTTCACGATTATCTTTCTTATCTCGAGATCGAAAAAAATCGCTCGCCGAAGACGCGGGAAAATTATGAACACTATTTGCGGGAATTCTTGAAATTCTCGAAGGCGAAATCGGCAAAGGACATTACGGAGGAAGCCGTGCGCGAGTTCCGCATCTACTTAAACCGCCGCGACATCAAGAAAGTCACACAAAGTTATTACATCATCGCACTCCGAAACTTTTTGAAATATCTCGCGAGACGGGATGTTAAAGTTTTGGCGTCGGAAAAAATAGAACTTCCCAAAATTCCCGAGCGTCAGATAGAAGTCCTCGAATACGGCGACCTTGAACGCCTCCTCCAAGCGCCAAAGGGTACGGATTTGCGTTCACTCCGCGATAAGGCAATCCTCGAAACCCTTTTCTCCACCGGCCTGCGACTCTCCGAGCTTTGCAAATTGAGCCGCTATATTGATCTAAAACGCGGCGAGTTATCCGTGCGCGGCAAGGGCGACAAGTTGCGCGTGGTATTTCTGTCCGACGGAACGAAACAAGCGATAAAAAATTATCTCGATAAGCGCACGGACGCCGAAGAAGTGCTTTTCTTGAGCTTGACGCGCGCAGGAAAAACGTTGGGGCCGATCACGCCGCGAGCGGTGCAAAGGATGATAGATACACGCGCGCGCGAAGCCGGCATCGCAAAGCACATCCACCCGCACCAACTGCGCCACTCTTTCGCGACCGATCTACTAATCAACGGCGCCGACCTCCGTTCCGTGCAGGAACTTTTGGGCCACGCGAACGTCTCGACAACGCAGGTCTACACCCACCTCACGAATAAAGAACTGCGCGAGATCCACAAAACCTTCCACGCCCGCCGCCGCAAGTAAGCTTTGGCGAGGCAGGCCCGCCGCCGCAAATAGTGTTTAGGGAATAACCCAGCGAACATATAAATTAGTGTCCTATTTGACGGCCGTCAAATAGGACACTATAGTTAATTATCGAATCATAATGAAAGGTGACTTTACTCGAAAAATATTAGAAGCTCTTGGCGACGCCGCCCTTGGAACGTCGGCATTATTCGAGGCGATTTTGAGTTCCGGCTATGGCGCCCCTTACGGCAAAATCAGATTTGAGGCGGATAAAATCCGGCGAATCCAGAACAAAAACGCCGCCCAGCGCAATATCGAAAATAAAATTAAGCGGAGATATTACAGCCTTCTACACAAATTGAAACGCGACGGTTTAATTAGGTTGCCCAACGATGAAGGAAAATTGATCATTACCAAGAAAGGCAAATTGAAACTTGCAGCCCTGAAGCAGAGAGTGGACAATGCGCTGCCATCGGCGAATTATCAAATAACAAAATCTGACAAAGTTATTGTAGTATCCTTTGATATACCGGAAAAATTACGAACAAAACGCGGCTGGTTAAGAGAAGCCCTCAAAAACATGGGGCTTAAAATGGTGCAACAAAGCGTCTGGATCGGCAAAACAAAAATATCGCCGGAATTTTTAAAAGATGCATCGAATTTAAAAATTTTAGAATTTATCGAAATCTTTGAGATCAGCAAAAGCGGCAGCTTAAAGCAGATCGACTAACAAACGATTAGCTCAACAATCTAGTGTCCAGTTGGACGGCCGTCAAATGGGACACTTATTATTTTGTGGGCGGGGTGGGATTTGAACCCACAACTCTTTCGAGATACGGTTCTAAGCCGTACGCGTATGCCAAGTTCCGCCACCCGCCCATATGTTCAATTTGCCTTAATTTTATGCATCGCCAGCAATTTTGACAAGAGATGATTTTTATGTTATCATCTAGGCAGCAATTAAGCTTGTCAAATCTACATAAGGAGAAAGGAAAATGAAAAAATTTGCGCTGATTGTCGTTTCGGTACTGGCCGCCCTTTTGCTGTTGCCGATTTTTGCACTCGGTCTGCTCTCTGGAGAGGTCAGCTATTCGCTGATATTCCTGTCGTTTGCCGTTTTTGTCGTCGGAGCGATGATCCTTCAGGGATTGCGCAGAATCTCCGCCGATCCGCCCGAGGTGGCGCTATGCACTCGCCTCGGCAAACCGATCCCCAAGGTTAAGGAGTCGGGCTGGAGATTGTTCTTGTTCTATCCCTGGCTCTACGGATTCATCCTGCTTCCGGCGGGGCGTCACAATTTTGACGTCACACTCGAAAAAGCCGTAACCCCGGACAATGTCCCGTCGAAAATCCCCGTTTCGATGACGATCACGATCAACTACAAAGACCCGCGTCACCTTCTCAACTTTATCCTTGTCGGCGGCATGAACGGCGTGATAAAACAACTCACCGACATGACCTTGGAGCGCCTGCGCGAGTGGGCGAGATCCGATGGCGAAGGACCGCAAACCTGGGAAGAGTTGCTTGCGGCAAGTTTGGAAGCGTCCTGCGTTCTTTTGCGAGCCATACTTCCGAAGGACGTATTGCAGGAAATTCCCTGTAAGGAAGTCCCGACATGGATTCTTTTGAAGTATTTCAATGAGCCGCAGATCCTACCGACCAAGAGTGAAGAAGTCAGATGGAGGAAGAACTGGTCCAGGGTAAGGTCTTTGCTCCAAAAAGCCGGCAATGCAGACGCCGTGAGAACTGCCGTCAATGAGCGCAGAGCGGCCGTCCTTAAGGCACGGCAAGGAACAGCCAGCTTTGCTTTCGAGCAGTTCGGCATCACGCTCAATCGCTTGAGCGTCGGTGAGATCAAAACTCTCGGCAAGGTTGCCGAAATCGCCGAGAATGTCGAAGTCGAACGCCAGCACCGAAAGGCCGAAACGGTCGAACTCGATCACGTTCGCAAGCGGGCCAATGAGTTAATGAGTCCCGTAGCAGAAGGTGGTTTGGGCCTGACGAAGCAGGAAGCAATGGAAACCATCTTCGTCGAGCGGGGCAAGGTTGAAAAGAAGGTTAACGAGACAAAATTCAGCGCTGACCCGACGACACTTGAGATGATGAGCGACCTCATTCCCAAAGTTGTGAACGAAGTCGCCGCCGCGATTGCGATGAGGAGAGCTTCATGAACAATACGAACACCGCACAGACAGATAAAGCTCCGCGGTGGGCGTGGATAGTGCTCATTGCCGTGTCGCTTTTGCCGCTAGTGGTAGCTGTAATATCAAGCGGCTCCGCGGCGCTAAGCAAATTGCGCACCGCAACAGCAACAGAAGAAATAGCACCTTATCCCGCTCCCGACCGGCAGTGCGAAGGTGGAAAACTTTCGTACAAACTGGCCGCAAAGGAAATAAGCGGAATTGCAGAGCCGATTGGACGGGAATGCTACAAACAGATCACACTCCCTGTATCCCAATCGGATCGTGAGAGAACTTACTGGGGGGCATACTCGTTCTACTCCGAGGACCGCTCCAAGGGATTCTGGGTCAAATTCGACGGGGGCGGCGAATGGAAATGGTTTTCGCCGAACGCCAAAAACTGCAACATTGACCCACAGATCAAGCGTCCGCGCTGGGAATCCATCCCGGAACTCTACGGCGTCTTTCAAGTAACAACGGTAAGGGTCGCGGGAGAAGGTGAGATCGTCTTCCGAGAGGAAGACCTCGCTTTCCTCTCGAGCGATCCCTGCAGATAGCAATTCGCTCCCCAACCGATGTCCGGTTGGGGAGATTTTTTTATCCTGAAACCTCTTATCCCCTGAGTTTATCGAAGGGTAGGCCAAAAATGTTATTCTTCGACCCGCTTCGCTCTCGCAGAAGCGAGGCGAGCAAGCTCAGGAGATAACATTTTTGGCCTTTTGAACAATTTTATACCGGGTAATCTAAACAAGTTGGTACAGCTTCGCTACCATGAGAAACATGTATCAACTTAACCAAATACCGTCGGAGGCTAAGATCAGGAAGCATCTTCGCCGCATCGTCTTCGGGAAAAAGCGTCTTTTGCCCCGAATGCGCCTCAAGAAAGGTCGCCTGCTATGACGGCGGATATCGCTGCCGCACCTGCAGATGCAAATTCTCTCTTCTCTCACACACGTGGCTTGCCAATATGAAACTGCCTTACCAGAAATTCTGGATGCTCCTCTGGGCATGGACCATACAAATGCCCATCCTGCAGGCAATGGCCCTAAGCAAACTTTCAGAGAAAACAACGCGGCATTGGTTTGGGGAATTTCGCGCCCATCTGCCGCAGGAAACCCATATTTTGGAGCGTATCGTACAACTGGATGAGGCCTACTTCAAGGGACAAGCCCTGTTGATTGCCAAGCAGAAAGGGACAAGGAGACTCGCTTACGAGGTCATTCCCGGTTCATCCGTGAACAGAACGGATGCGGCTTACTTCCTATATCGGAAGGTAAAACCCAGAAGCCGCTTATGGACGGATGGCGCCTTGATCTACAGAAGTATTGAAAAATGGTGGCCGGTCCGCCATAGCAGGGACATTCACAAAAATTGGGAGTTCGGCAAGACGTCGGAGATCGAGGGGGTGATAGGAAATTACCGCACTTTCGTGCGGAGGACGTATCACCATCATTGGTCGGAAAACCTGCCGGAATATGTGAGGGAATTTTGCTTCAGATTTTCCTCGCCGGAATTGTTCGATTCGCCCTTATTTTACTTGAAGAAAACGCTATCACTTGTACCAACTTGTTAAGGATGCCCAAATAATCGCAGTGATGTTACTGGGTCAACCTAAAACAAAACCGCTCCGTTGCCGGAGCGGCGCCTCGTCGATCGACTATACGCTATTACGCTCTACGTCTGCCCAGTTCCAAAAAACATAAGGCCTCTTGATTTGCAGTTGGTAATCAACTCGCGCCTGTTTTTTGTATCCGAATATTTTCCTAACGCGGTCCTCTCGGCGTCTGAAATTCTTTGCAAGTTGCTTGGCCTTCTTTTCGGCATCTACGCGGTCTTTCGCCGAAAAACTCTCATATGCAAAAGTAGTCACCCGGCCTCCTCCGGTTTCAAACCACGCCTCCATCGATAATCTGCATCGCATTGTCTGCCCTCTTCAAACAAAGAAACTGACTCCATTATGAGTCAATCCGGAATTCATTGTCAAGCCCGAAAGTAGATTGCCGCCGGCTACTTTTTCAGTTTCAAAATTATCCTTTTCTCCTCCGGCTTTACCGAATCAACGATGAATTTGTGCGGTGCGCCCACCGTAAGCGCGGCCTTCATTTCATCTTGCCCGCCGAATTCCGAGATGTGGATGAGGCCCTGGAGTCCGGTTTCCAAGCTCACAACCGCGCCGAAAGGATTGAGCTTGTAAACGGTACCTGACACTTCCTGTCCTGCTTTGTGGAGCTCCTGCGCGCGCAGCCACGGGTCTTGCTCGAGAGCTTTCAAAGAGAGGAAGATCTTTCCGTCTTTGATATCCGCTATTTTCGCCTTAATTTGGTCGCCGATCTTCACTATTTCTTTGGGGCTGTCGACGATGCGGTGCGCGAGTTCCGAGATGTGGATCATCCCTTCGATCTCCGGGTTGTCGGCGAACTGCACGAAGACGCCGAAGTCCGCGATGCCCGAGACGATGCCTTCGATCGTCTGCCCGGCAGAATATTTCGAGACGAGCTCTTTAAGGTTCGCGCTCATCACCTCGCGTTCCGAGAGTATCAGTTTGTTCGCGCGCGGATTTACATCCAAAATTTTTACGCTCAACTCCTGCCCGATGAATTTTTTGAGCTCTTCAAGTATCTTTTGCCTGTCGTCTCCCACCCTCGGGTAGTGCTCGACGGATAGCTGTGAGACAGGGAGGAATGCTTTTACATCGAGGTCGCCCACGGAGGCGGTGAGTCCGCCAGTGTTCGCGCCATTGATCTTTACCTTGATCACTTCGCCGGCCTCCGCGAGTTCTTTTACTTCCTGCCAAAGTTTTTGCCGTCCGGCCTCGACGAGCGAAAGCTCTATCGTTCCCTTTTCGCCATCCAGGGCGACTATTTTTGCCGGGATCTTATCTCCGGGATTGAGTTGGCGCAGGGCCTCGCGAGCATTGATGAATTCGATGCCGAAAACGAGCCCCGTACCAAAGCGACCCAAGTCGAAATACGCTTCGCGCGACAGCTTTTTCATCAGCGTCGCTTCAACCACGCTCCCTTCCTTCGGCCACTCCTCGTTCGGAATGGCGGTCTTAAGAAGCTGAACGAGCGGGTTTACCGGTTTTACGTTTTGGTCCGGAGATATCATATTCGGATATTGCTAAAACAACGCCAACGCTGATCAACGCTGATGCGGGCGGCGCTTTATTTTGGTGGTAAAACAAAATGTGTGCTATTGCCGCCCGACGCTGATTTACGCGGAAGTTGTAAGCATTAGGGATGATTATATATGGATTACCTTCGTTATTGCAATAGGCGGCAGTTTGGCAGTACTCTATAGATAGTTTTTTAACGATTGGAGGACTGATGGCCAAGGGCAAGCTGGTTCGCGATAAGATCCCAGAAATCATCGAAAGCAAAGGCAAGAAGCCGATCACGTACGTTGCGTTGAAGAAAGAATTTGAAGAGCGGTTGGCCGAGAAATTGGTCGAAGAGGCGCTGGAATTTCGCGAAAGCGGAAAAAGCGAAGAACTCGCGGACATTCTCGAAGTTATTCGCGCGATCTGCGGAGCATATGGTTTCCGCCTGACGGAAGTCGAAAAGTTAAGAGAGAAAAAACTGCAAGAGCGCGGCGGGTTCAGTAAGCGGTATGTCCTCGAAGGAGTCAGCGGCCATAACTAAAACCACCCCGCGCCAAAGCGCGGGGTTTCCACCTTGGAAAGGTAATTAATGTCCTGTTTGACGACCGTCAAACAGGACATTACTAAACCACCCCGCACTTAAGTGCGGGGGCTTCTTTGTTGGGTCGACTGAAAG
>ERZ1292629.314-Hain-H43-01um-R1-314-length-51549-cov-8_pt2 | contig 29516 bp, 33 predicted proteins | sample MGYA00564399_ERZ1292629 | MGnify/ENA primary metagenome ERZ1292629 (study PRJEB36523, sample SAMEA6512636) | groundwater metagenome | collected 2019-01-08 | study: AquaDiva: Metagenomics assemblies of 32 groundwater samples
TTCCCTCCGACCCACCCTTCGTTCAAATCCGGTCGGTTTTGAGCCACCTCCCGGAGTTTCACTACTCGTCCCTCACGACGTTCGGGACTGCGTTTTCAAAACCCTCGGTTTTGAATCATTTCCTACACGGAGGGAACCCGGCTGCGTTCCCTCCGACCCACCCTTCGTTCAAATCCGGTCGGTTTTGAGCCACCTCCCGGATTTGAACCGGGGACATCCACTTTACAAAAGTGGCGCTCTACCAGCTGAGCTAAGGTGGCGTTTAGTCACAATTATTTTAAATCGTAAATTGAAAATTGTAAATTTTACCAGTATAATTTCATGGCACGTGAATGCCTAAATTTACTCACCTACATACACACAGCCACTATTCCCTACTTGATGGATTGGCGAAGATTCCCGATCTTATCAGCCGGACGAAAGAACTCGGGATGGATTCGCTCGCCCTCACCGATCACGGCGTGCTGTACGGCGCTGTCGAGTTTTATAAAGCAGCGAAAAAGGCTGGAATAAAACCGATTCTTGGAGTTGAGGCGTATGTCGCTCCGCGAGACAGGTTCAGCAAAGAAGCCAGCGAAAAGTATTATCACCTTATTTTGCTCTGCGAAAACAACACGGGCTGGCAAAATTTGATCCAGCTTATGAGCAAAGCGCATATCGAAGGATTTTATTACAAGCCTAGAATTGACAAGGATTTGCTGAGAAAACACCATGAAGGGCTAATCGGTCTCTCTGCCTGCCTTGCCGGCGAAGTTAATAGAAGCTTGTCTATCGGCAAATTTGAGGAAGCGAAGCGGATCGCGCTTGAATACGATGACATTTTGGGCAAGGGAAATTTTTTTCTTGAGATCGGGCACCATCCGAATATTCCGGATGTCGGAAAAATACGTGGCGACATTGCGCGACTATCGAAAGAAACCGGAATACCACTCGTAGCTACGCAGGATATTCACTACGCGAAGCCCGAAGATGCAGAATATCACGACATACTTCTTGCCGTTCAGACCGGAAATAAAACAAGCGATGACGACAGGCTTTCGTTAAAGGCGGATAATTTTTCGCTTAACTCTCCTGAGGAAATGGCTGAAAATTTTAAAGATCTCCCCGAGGCGACACTGAATACGGCGAAGATTGCGGAACGATGCAGCGTGGAACTCAAGCTCGGCACAGCGATACTTCCAGATTTTCCGAAACCGGACGGTAAGACCGCCAATAATTACGTTCGCGAGCTGTCATATGAACGAATCAATAATCGATTCCAGAAGGAAAAGCAGACGGAAGAAGTTTTGAAGCGCCTGGAATACGAACTCGGCGTTATCGAGAAGACGGGATTCGCCGATTATTTCTTAATCGTCGCGGATATGGTGAATTGGGCGAAAAACCATGGAATCGCGGTCGGCCCTGGAAGGGGTTCCGCGGCAGGAAGCCTGGCGTCGTATATTTTAGGAATTACCGACATCGACCCGCTTCAATACGGACTGCTTTTCGAGCGATTTTTAAACCCGGAAAGGATTCAGATGCCTGACGTGGACATGGACTTTGCCGATACGCGGCGCGATGAAGTTCTCGCATATCTCAAGGAAAAATACGGAGCGGATCACGTTGCGCAGATTATTACATTTGGAACGATGGCGGCGCGGGCGGCGATTCGAGATGCAGGCCGAGCCATGGGATTCGGGTACGGCTTTTGCGACCAGATCGCGAAGCTCATCCCATTCAATCCGACGCAAGGCATGAAGGAAGGATGGCTTAAAGAGTGTCTCGAAAAAGTGATTGAGCTCAAATCCCTATATGACAGCAACGCAGACGCAAAGCGGCTTATTGACGTGGCAATGCACCTCGAGGGAGTGGTGCGGCACGCATCGGTGCACGCCTGCGGCACCGTGATCTCGAAAGAGCCGCTCACAAACTACCTACCTCTCCAGCTCGCGCCGCAGGACAAGATGAATGTCATTACGCAATTCGAAATGCACAGCGTCGAAGATCTCGGGCTTTTGAAAATGGACTTGCTTGGGCTAAAAAATCTTACAATCATCGAGGAGACGATTCGGCTTATCAAAGAAACAAAAGATGTGGCTGTAAAAATCGATCAGATTCCATTGGATGACAAGGCGACATTCGAATTGCTTCGCGCCGGAGACACGACAGGAGTGTTTCAGCTTGAAGGAAGCGGCATGAGGCGATATCTCAAAGACCTTGGACCTACGGAAATCGAGGATATTATCGCTATGATTTCTCTCTATCGTCCCGGACCGATGGACCTTATTCCATCATTCATTAGGCGGAAACATGGCCAGGAGAAGATCACGTACCTCCATCCCCAGCTCGAGCCAATTTTGAAGAAAACGCACGGCATCGGCGTGTATCAGGAGCAAATGATGCAAATCGCGCGCGACCTAGCCGGCTTCACATTGCCCGAAGCCGACACTCTTCGAAAAGCTATCGGTAAAAAAATCAAGTCGCTACTTGAAGAACAAAAAGAGAAACTTATAAACGGAATGCTTGCAAACGGAATCTCTGCGCACATCGCCCAGCAAATTTGGGAGCTATTTCCGCCTTTCGCGCGATATGGATTCAACAAGAGCCACGCCGCTTGTTATGCCATCATCGGATATCGGACAGCGTATCTTAAGGCGCACTATAGGGAAGAATTTATGGCAGGACTTCTCAACGCCGAAGTAAACGATATCGAGCGAATCTCGCTACTCATCCAGGAAGCAAAGCAGTCCGGACTCGAGATACTGCCGCCGGATATTAATAGGAGTTTTGTTAATTTCACGCCGGAAGGAGATACTATTCGTTTCGGCCTCGTAGCGATCAAAAATGTCGGCGCGGAAATTACGCGTAGCATTATCGAGGAGAGAGTCAAAAACGGGCCATTCAAAACTTTTGAAGAATTCTTGGTACGCGTTCAGCATAAAGACTTGAATAAAAAATCCCTCGAATCACTCGCGAAAGGCGGCGCGTTTGATTCTCTTGGAATCGAGCGCAACCAAGCTATTGCAAACATCGACGATATCGTTAAGTTCGCTGCGTCGGCACGAAGAGACGCAGCGATTAATTCATCCGCGAGTTCACTTTTCGGCTCAAGCGCGCCAAAAGTCTCGCTCCGCTTGAAGCCCGCGAAACCCGCGACAGACGAAGAAAAGCTCGTATGGGAAAAAGAACTCCTGGGATTTTATCTTTCAAAGCATCCTATGGGCGCCTATGCAGAAAAGCTAAAAGCGATCAAACCGACTCCGATAGAAAAAGTGCGCCTTGTGAAAGACGAAGTGACTCCGCAGCGCACCGCCGGATTGGTTACGAAACTAAAAAAAATACTTACGAAAAAGGGCGACCCGATGATTTTTGCGACAATCGAGGATCTTTCGATGCAGCAACTTGAAATTCTTGTGTTTAACAGCGTTCTTCTGAAAACTGCTTCGATTTGGGAAGAAAATAATGTTGTTCTAGTCGCAGGACGAATGACGTGGCGCGACGGAGAACCGAAGATGATCTGCGACGAAGCGCGAAAATTGGAGGCGTGAAAAAAAAGAAGCAGTGCCCAAACCGATGGTCACGAGTTAATCTTCCCGCGCGGGCGCAATACCCCACGGGAAGGTGCTGGATTTATTTTTCGGACGCATAAGCGGACCGCCTCCGCTTGGCTTTGGCGAGTCTCGCTCATGAGTTAAGCGGTTTTCTTTTGTCTCATGAGCGGAAAAATCACCGTTTCGCGGACCGGCTTGTTCATAAGAACCGCAAAGAGACGTTCGGAAAGGCCGAAGCCGGCCGCTGGTGGCATACCGTACTCGAGAGCCTCTAGAAAATCTGCGTCGAGCCGTTGAGCTTCGGTATCCCCTGCTTCGCGGAGTTTCATTTGTTCTTCGAAACGCGCGCGTTGGTCTTGTGGATCATTCAATTCCGAAAATCCCTTTCCAAGTTCCGTACCTGCCGCCATTACCTGAAATCTTTCAACGCAGCCCGGCTTGCTTCTCGAGCGCTTTGCAAGAGGTTCAATCTCAACCGGCGGGTCAATTAGAAAGCTTGGCTTTATAATTTTTGGTCTTGCGGTATGCTTGAAAATGAGATCAATAAGTCTTCCTTTTCCTACGCTTTTTTCCGGCTCAAGTTTTAAAGCGTGCGCTCTTTTTCTCAGGTCCTCGACGGTCGCCGTAACTGGATTAATATGGTTCTCTTTCTCGAAAAATTCAACGTAATCTATGGTTTTCCATTCTTGACCCCAGTCAATCGCTGTACCGTCGTACTTCGTTTCAAGGCCGCCGCATGTCTTTTTAATAACCTCCTTGTAGAGTCTCTCTACAAAACTCATCATATTGTTATAGTCGGCGTAGCTCCAGTAAAATTCGAGCTGTGTGTAGTCTTGGAGATGCTCGCGGTCAATCCCCTCGTTCCGAAAAATACGGCCTATCTCGAAAACTTTTTCATATCCAGCGATGAGAAGTTTTTTAAGCGGAAGTTCAAGCGAAATTCGCATATAAAAATCTACATCTAATGCTTTGTGATGAGTTTTAAATGGTTCGGCCTCCGCGCCACCTGGTATGTTTTCTAGTACCGGAGTTTCCACTTCCAAATATCCTTCGCTTAAAAGATATTCCCTGATTGCCTGCCAAAAAATCGATTTCTTTCTAAAAATTTCTTTTGTGTCTGAATTGGTAAGAATCTCGAGATACCTTTTCCTCAGCCGAGTATCCGGATCTTCTATGCCATAGCGCTCGCTTGGTATCGGTCGTAGGGATTTCGTCAGTATTTTCAGTTTCAATATTTCGACGCTTTCTTCGCCTTTCTGGGTTTTAAAAAGAGGCCCGGTAACCGATATAAAATCGCCGATATCAAGCGTGGATTTCCAGAGCTTAAACTCGCCAAGATTGTCCTTCTTTAAAACAATCTGAATTTCCCCAGACTCATCCGCCAGATCGGAAAAAATGATATTCCCCTGGTCACGCAGCGAAATCAACCGCCCTGCGATAGAAATTTCTTTTTTTGAAGCGATTAACTCGCCAAATTTTTTATGTGCCTCTGAAATTAAAGTATTCCGCTCCGCAACGGCGGGATACGGGTCAATTCCAGATTCCTTTAACCTGGAAAGTTTCTTTAGCCGTTCCTGTAGGATGTCTTCAAGCATATCCCGCGGGAAATGATTATGTTTTCGACTCGATGCGAACCCTCATAATTATTCAACTTTTACTATTTGGTATGTCTCTTTTCCAGAAGGAGTTGATATGGTTACCGTTTCTCCTGCTTTTCGATTCATAAATGCGTGCCCCAAAGGAGACTCGTCGGAAATCTTTCCCTCTTCCGGCCTTGCCTCATACGACCCGACAATTGAGTAACGAAACTCGCCATCCCCTTTTTTAACAATAACAGTGGAACCAATTTGCACTAAACCGCCCTCGGATTTCTCAATAATCGAAACTTCCTGGAGCAGCTCTTCAAGTTCAAAAATTCTGGTCTCGACAGAAGCTTGTTCTTCCCTAGCTTGAGTATATTCGGCGTTTTCGGAGAGATCTCCATATTCCTTGGCGCTCCGAAGCCGTTCAGCGACTTCTACGCGTTTTTTATTTTTTAGGTCTTCGAGTTCCTTTTTTATTTCCACGAGACGGTCTTTTGTGAGGTAGGATCTGCTCATATGTTTAGCCGGGCAGTTAGTTTACTTTGCGTTCGTCGTACGCACCTAGCCATAGCCATATACGAATTTTATACGTTTAGAACATTATTTTCAAGTACTCATTTGAGTAAGAATGCAAGGGCCGGATGGTTCAATCGAGACGGTATGTTCAAAGTGGGCGGAAAGAGACCCATCTTGAGTTGCAAAGCTTTCGTCATTCAGCTGCTGAATTTTTCCGGATCCGATCGCGACCATAGGTTCGATTGCGATAACCATGCCCGCCTTTAGCTCAAATCCAAGTCCAGGTTTTCCGAAGTTGAAAACAGCGGGTTCTTCGTGAAGGCTTTTCCCAATTCCATGGCCAGTAAGCGATTCAACGATTGAAAATTTGTTTTTTTTGACGCATTGCTCGATTGCATAACCGATATCACCTGTTGTGTTTCCGACTTTCGCCGATTCAATGCCCTTGAGAAGAGCTTCTCGAGTCGTCTCGATCAGTTTTCTTGTAGTTTTACTTATTTTTCCAACGCTTGTCGTAACAGCCGAATCAACATAGAAACCCTTTAATCGTATGCCGAGATCCAACTTTATGATGTCGCCGTCTTTGACGATATATTCCGTCGATGGCTGTCCGTGCACAACGACACTATTCATTGAAACGCAGAGGCAATATGGATATGCCCCCTTGCTTCCCGCGGGCTTATATCCCAGAAATGCCGGCTCACAGCCGGATTCTTTAATGAGTTTACGACTTATTTCTTCCAGTTCTATTGTTGCTCTGCCAACTCTTACCTCACTCGCAAGCACATTGAGCACATTCGCGAGGCGTTTCCCCGCTTCGGCCATGATTTTGATTTCACTAGGCCTTTTTAAGATGATCATGAATTTTTTTCAGCACTTTATACGGAGCTGGTCTGGCGTCAATTGCTCGAACATGACATTTCCATTTTTTTAGAAGTTTAAGGATCGGCAGCGTTCTGGTTTTATATTCCGTGGTCCGGGTTTTGAACTTCGACGGATCGTCGTCAATTCTGCGCTGAAGCGAACCTCCGCAAATTGGACAGTAGCGAGGGTTTTTAATCGGATAAAACGCCGTGAGCAGCGGCCGCTGGCACGTGGTGCATATCAGGCGAGAGCGGTTCCGACGCGCGGCAGTAACTAAAGGAACCATGAGTACAAAAACGTAAATGGCCTTCCTTCCGTAGTTCTTTTCCAAAAATGGCATAAGCTTCTCTGCTTCATATATGGTTCTTGGGGAGCCGCTGAGCACTATACCATAACCCATTTTGAACAGACTGCGAATTCTCGCTTGCAAAATAGGAACAAACCAACTTGGCGTGTTTAAAATCCCCGCATCATTCAGTTTTTTCTCCCGCATTATTATGGGGTCATTTTTGCGTGATCTATCCGAAAGAATAGCTCTCAACAATTTTCCGGTATCAATGTGAAAAAGCCCCATGTTATCAGCAAGAAGGTCCGCCTGCGCTCCCTTGCCGCTGCCGGGAGGTCCGTATAATATAACTGCGAGTTTTTTCATCCCGTTTGATCGTACTCGCGAATGTCGAGCTGAGAATTGATTTGCCTCATTGTCTCAAGCGCAACGGAAACAACTATGAGGAGCGCCGTTCCGCTAATACTTAAAAGTTGGATTCCTGTCATTTTCTCAATTATCGTAGGAAGAATTGCAATAATGCCAAGCGAGAACGCGCCGAAAAACGTGATCCTGTTAACGACTTTTTTAAAAAATGCGGTTGTCGCTTCGCCGGGGCGTATGCCCGGAACGAATCCACCGCTTCTTTGGAGATTTTTCGCGACTTCCTCCGGATTGAATGTGATCGCGGTATAGAAGTAGGTGAAAATAAATACAAGCAAGAAATAAAAAGTTCCGTAGAACAGCTGGTTATTTAAGACACGCGAGACAATGTCATTCGCTTTCACGGCAAGGTCGGGGGATATAAACGACAGCGCTGAAGCAAGGAATTGCGGGAAAAGCAGAACTGATATTGCAAATATGAGCGGTATCATTCCTGCCTGGTTTATTTTAAGCGGCAGATAACTTTGCGAGCCGCCATACATTTTGTTTCCCCTCACGCGCCTCGCATATGCGACTGGGATTTTTCTCTCACCCTCATTCAAATACACAACACCCGCAACCGCAAGTATCGCTACAATTAGAAACCCAATATATGTCGGGAGATGCTCCGGGGTCAATGGGTATGAAACCTGGAGTTGAACAATATATCCTGGCATACCGCTCAATATTCCGGCAAGAATAATTAGTGATATTCCGTTCCCAATCTTTTTTTCCGTTATAAGCTCACCGAGCCATAACGCCAGCATTGAACCGGCGGTTATGATAATAACGTTCGTCCATATTCCAAAAGTATCCGGCTGGTTAATAACCCCGCCTCTAATAAGTATATTTAAGAATCCGTATGCTTGGACTATGCCCAGTGGCACTGTCAAAAGCCGCGAGTATTGGTTGAATTTCGCTCTTCCTCTGGCGCCTTCTTCGTAATACAATTCCTTAAATTTTGGAAAAATCATCGTTAGGAGTTGCATGATGATAGTCGCGGTAATATATGGACCTACGCCCAACATTACGACTGAAAGATTTGAAAGGCCGCCCCCAGAGAAAAAGTTTAGAAAACCAAGAAGCTGGTTTGAATTGAAATAATTTTGAAGCTTTAACGAATCCACGCCGGGTATGGGTATTGCCGACAGTACCCTATATACAATGAGAAGTCCGGCAACAAACAACACTTTATTGCGGAGATCTTTTATCTTAAAAATTTGAACGATTCGGTTCATATTTATAGGATTTTTCCGTTCGCTTTTTCGATTTTTTCCCGCGTTCTTTTAGAAACTGAAATTCCCTCGATGCTCAGGGGGGCGTCAATATCGCCCTGGCTTAATATTCTTATTTCTCCAGTATATTTTAGCGAGACCATTCCAGACCGGACAAGAAATTCCTTGTTTATAGTAAGCGGCACATTGGGCACTGAGTTTGTTTTTATCGCAAGATACAAATCTTTGAGATTGAAAATGATCGGCTTGTTCTTTTTTGCCTTATTTCGAAATCCTCTTAACTTGGGAATGCGTAAAATCAGGTCGCGCTGCGCGGGGCGCAGTTTCCTTCCTGATCTGGATTTTTGACCCTTTACTCCCCTGCCGGAATAACTTCCGCGTTTCCCGCCGCGGGCAATTCTTTGCTTGGATCTCTTTCTGACTTTTAATTTGATTTGGTGAAGTTTCATTGATTTATTGGTTTCTATCTTTCAATTTTTTGAGCGCTTCCATCGTAGCCAAAGCGTTCGTCAGCTTATTTGGTGTTCTGCCGAGACACTTAGAAGTCGCATCCTTTACTCCGGCAAGCGCGAGTACAAATCTCACTGCGCCGCCCGCGCGCAGACCGTGACCAGCGCTTGCTGGTTTAATCAAGACTTTAGCTGCGCTATATTTTGCCATAACTTCATGGTTTATTGTCCGCCCATCCTTCAATTGAATCGTTAATATGTTTTTCTTTGCCCCGGTTTTCGCTTTTTCTATAGCTTGCACAACATCAACGCCTTTTGCGATACCGATGCCCACTCGCCCCTTCTCATCGCCGATTACTATTGTCGCTCTGAAGCGAAATCTCTTTCCACCCGCAACAACGCGAGTTACCCTACGGAGGTCGAGCACCTTTTCCTTAAATTCGTCTTTTCGCTGTAATCTATTTGTTTTTTTAAACATTTTTTATAAATTAAAAATTAAGTCCGCCGCTTCGAGCGCCCTCAGCGAAAGCGCGGACTCGGCCGTGGTACCGATATCCTCTTCTATCAAACACTACCTTCTTGATTCCCTTAAGGGCCGCGCGTTTCGCTAATAATTCTCCGGCCATTCTCGCTGCCTCAGTCTTTGATTTTTTTCCGTCCTTTCCGCCGGAGGTGGATTCTCCTTTGGCAGAAATTTCCCTGCTAGAGACGCTTATAAGCGTGTTTCCCCTTTCATCATCAATAAGCTGAGCATACGTCGATGTATTGCTCCTATTAATTGCGAGGCGAAGCCTCGCTGAAAAACCGACGATTCGCAAGCTATTTCTCGCTTGTCTTCTTGCCCGTATTGCATTTATTAGTTTCCGTTTTTTCATAAGACTTTATGCCGCTCCCGCAGCAGCTCCCGCTTTTTTGCCGACTTTTCTACGGATAATTTCCCCTCGATATCGAATTCCTTTTCCTTTATATGGTTCGGGTTTCTTGAGCGCTCTTATGTTTGCGGCTATAAGACCCACAAGATCTTTATCGCTGCCTGAAATTTTTATTATTGTATTTTTTTCGACTTCAACCACGATACCACCCGGTATATGAAGCCGAACTGGTTTAGCGTACCCCAAAGAAAGAATGAGCTCCCTGCCCTCTAGCGCAGCTTTATAACCTACTCCCTCGATATCTAAAATTTTTGAAAATCCAGACGAAACTCCTTCAAGAGAGTTTCTAATAAGCGACCACATTGTTCCCGTATCAGCTTTTGAGCCTCCTCCTTCGGAAGATTCCACCCAGATATTTTCCGTCTCAATTTTAACTCGCACCCCTGGATTTATTTTTAAACGCTTTTCTCCCTTAGGCCCTTTAAATATCAAAAAATTCCCTTCCTGCATAATGGTTGCTTCGATTGATCGTTTTATTGGTTTTTTTGCTAGTCTGCTCATGATAGTAGCTTAAACCTCAAGGGTTAAAATGAAAGCTTCTTAATTGCCCCTACCTTTAAGTTTTCACTTTTAAGTTTTGTGATGATTTTTACCATATCTCAAACAGATGTTCGCCGCCGATTTTTTGTTTCCGCGCTTCTTTATTATTCATTACTCCTTTCGATGTTGAAATAACCGACATTCCATATCCCTGTCGAATTGTGCGGATATCTTTTGAAGCTACGTATATTCGACGTCCGGGCTTGCTTAGAATTTTAAAACCGCTTATCGCTTTTCCTCCACGAGAAAGTTTGATTTCAAGAAAGTTTTTTTTGCCTACGGTTCTTTTTTGAACATCTTTTATATACCCAGCCTCTACTAGAAGTTTCGCGATCGCAAAATCAACTTTCGAGAAGTTTGCTATAATCGAATCCTTTTCGGAGTTTTCTGCATTTTTAATTCTTACCACTAGATCGTAGTGCATAATAAAGAAATGTAAAATGTAAATATCAAATTGAAAAATTTTGATATTTTGCATATATCATTTTAATCTTTGATAATTTTACATTTTGCATTATCATTTTGATTTTTGAGATTTCAATTTTGAATTTGAAACTACCATGATGATTTTTTGACGCCGGGTATTTCTTGCTTTGTCGCCATTTCTCTAAAACAAATTCTGCAAAGATTGAATTTTCTCATATATCCATGCTTCCTTCCGCATCGAAAACATCGCCTCACGATGCGAGAACTGAACTTTGGCTTTTTTTTACTTCGTATGACGACAGAAAGCTTGGGCATTGGCTCTTTTTTATTTCTTTTTCAGCGGAACTCCGAAATCTCTAAATTTCTTAATAGCCATATCTCTTGCTCGCGCCCATGGAACTATTGCCACTCCGAGCGAAAACGATGTCGGTGATTGCTCCGGATTGATTTCTGGAAATACTAAATGGTCTCGGATTCCGATATTTAAGACTCCGTGTTCATCTATTGATCCGAGACTAATGCCTCCAAAATCTCTCACTCGAGGTAATGCAATTCTAATGAGACGGTCAAAAAAATCAACCATTTTCTTTTTGCGAAGAGTGATTTTCAGCCCTACTGTTTGACCTTCTCGCATTTTGAACCCCGCAATTGATTTTTTCGAGGCACAGATCTGAGCTTTCTGGCCGCTTAATGCGGATAAATCTCTCATTATGTGCGGCAATATTTTTTCTTGAAAGCTAGGCTGTGAACTCAATCGTCCGACGCCAACGTCAATTACGATCTTTTCCAGGAATGCGAGCATTTCCGCTTTGTGGTTTTGTTTTGTTTCGTTCTTCATGGAGATTGGGAGCTTAGCTTATATAGTAGCTTTGCATTTCTTGCAGTATCTTATTTTCGAATCAGACTCAAGTCTGCGTCCTATTCTTGCGGGTTTTTTACAGTTTGAACATATAATCATAACGTTAGATATATGCATTGGTCGCGGCGCTGACACAATTTCTCCCTTTTGACCCTGCTGCTTCGGTTTCACGCGCTTCTTATATAAGTTCAAACCGTCAACGGAAATTTTCTCTATCTCTGGAAAAACTTTTAAGACGGGACCAATTTTCCCACGATCCTTTCCCAAAATAATTCGCACCGAATCTCCTTTTTTTATGTTCATATTGTTATAAAATCAAAACCCGCGCCATGCAAAAGCGAAGGCGATTTTTGTTGAAATTTAGCATACGATTGATTCATTTTATTTTAAACTATTTCTTCCGCCAACGTCATAAGTTTCTCAAATCCGCCCTCCTTTAATTCTCGAGGGAGCGGTCCGAAAATTCTTGTGGCAATTGGCTCTTTTTTATCGTCAACCAAGACTACAGCATTTTCATCAAAACGTATATACGTGCCATCGCTCCTTCGAACTGGCTTCCTTTGCCGTACGATGAGAACTTTTACTATATCTTTTTTCTTGACTGTTTTTCTCGGCTCCGCAGTTTGAACCGAGGCGATGACAATGTCTCCAATTTCGCCGTAGCGCCTGCGAGTTCCTCCGAGAATCCTAAAACAACGGACGATTTTCGCTCCTGAATTATCTGCAACTTTTAGTATGCTTCTTTCTTGGATCATGGTGGTGGCAAATGGCTATTAGCTATTGGCAATTTTGCTGATTATTTTCCATCTTTTCTCCTTTGATAATGGCCTCGTTTCTTCTATCACAACTTTGTCGCCGATTTTATATTCATTTTTTTCATCATGCGCCTTAAATCTCTTTACTGTTTTATAGTATCTAAGATATTTCGGATGTTTTTTGAAGCCAGAAACTTCGACTACGCGAGTTTTGTTCATTTTGTCGCTCGCAACAACGCCTATTATTTTTCTCTTTTTCGCCGGCACTATATTGTTTTTTTCCATTGTTTTGCGTTATTTGTTATCCACGCTGGGGGAATTCAAAATTGTTAAAATCTGCGCGATGTTTTTTTTCACATGCCCCACTTCATTCGCGTTTTTCACTTTTCCGGCAATGCGATCGAACTGCAAAGCTCTTAGCTTTTCTCTATCGTCTCTCAATATTTTCTGGAGCTCTGCCGGTGTTTTTAATTTCAATTCTTGAAATGTTTTGTCCATTTATTCCTTAGTGATTATTTTACACTTGAACGGAAGCTTAAAACTTGCGAGTCGCAAAGCCTCGGAGGCAATTTTTTTCTCCACGCCATCTATTTCGAAAATAATTCTTCCTGGACGAACCGGAAACACGTAATGGTCAACGCTTCCCTTTCCTCCTCCCATTGTTGTTTCCGGAGGTCTGATTGTAACCGGTTTGTCTGGAAATATCCGGATCCACAGACGGCCGTTTCTTTTTAAAAAATTAGTAATCGTCCGCCTTGCAGACTCGATCTGTTTTGAATTAAGCCATGCCGGTTCCATGGCTTTGATGCCATAGCTTCCATAGCTAAGCTTGATCCCGCGAGTTTCTACGACTCGTTTGCGAGAACGTCCCTTGTGCCATTTTCTATGTTTTACTTTTTTTGGAATCAGCATGGTGAAAGTTTAAAAGTTAAAGCTTAAAATTGAAAGTCTTTAAATAGTTGATTCTGGATTCTTAGTTTTGCGTTTTTCCTCCAAAAGATGATTCGCCTCCGGCGGACATTTTTGAATTTTCCATACCTTTGCTAAATATTTTACCTTTATAAATCCATACTTTAATGCCTATAGTTCCATAACTCGTGAATGCCGTTGCTTGCCCATAATCAATGTTCGCTCGAAGAGTTTGGAGCGGGAGAGACCCCTTCGACAACCATTCGCGCCGCGCAATTTCGTTTCCGTCCAACCTTCCCGAAAATAAGATTTTCGCCCCCTTAACTTCCCGATTCTGCATAATACTCTCAAGATGTTTTTTTAACGTCCTCCTAAATGGAAGTCGCCTCTCAAGATCCCACGCTATTTGCTGCGCGACATGCGTCGAAGAGATTTCTGATCGCTTCAATTCCTCCACATTCAAGCTAACCGGAACAGATTTTGTCTTCCTTATCTTTTTAAGCGACAATTCTATCGCTTTTGAAAGTTCTTCAATCCCCTTTCCTCCTCGGCCGATAATAAACCCGGGACGCGCCGCTTTGATAAAAATTCTAAGACTTCCCTGAGTCCGCTCAATCTCAATCGCAGAAATTCCTGCCTGCGCTATTCTTTCTCTTACAACGGTTCGAATCGCTTCATCCTCTTCAAGAAATCTGGCATATTCACCCTTTAAGAACCATCGTGAGTTCCAGTTCTTTATGATTCCGAGTCGGAACGATAGCGGATTAATTTTTTGTCCCATAATAATAATTTAAAGTTTAAATGTGAAAATGGAAAATTTATTTACCTCATACTTTTACGCTTTCACTTTTAAGTTTAGAATTAATTTGTTATATCGCTTTCCTGTTAAATATTTTTCTGAAAAATCCCGGTTTTTTTCTCTCTCCGGATTTTTGATCAGACGACATTTTTTCCTTTATCGGTTTTCCTTTCGCTTCCTTTTTCGGAAGTTTCTCTTTTTTCTGAATTTTAATCTTGAAACGCGAGGGTTTGAGATTTTGATTTTCTCCCAAAACGATGGTTACGTGGCTCATTTTTTTCTGTATAGGGGTTGCCATGCCACGCGCGCGCGGCAAGAAGCGCTTAAGCATCGGACCGCTATCGACTGTAATTGCCTCAACATAAAAGTTTGCCGCGTCAAGTTTTTTGTTATTCTGAAGGTTTTGAATCGCGGAGCGCAAAAGTTTTCGCAAAGGCACGGCGGCGCGATTTCTTAAAAGCATAAGCTGGGCCTCAGCCTCATTTACCGAAAGCCCCCGCACTAGATCCGCAACGCTTCGCACTTTTCGCGGAGTTATGCGCAGATAATTAAGTTTTGCAATTTGTCTTGTCATTTCGGTAAATTATTTTGCTGGCGCAGTTGGCGTTGCGGCCGTCACTGCCTTAAGTTCTATCTCTTTTTGCATTTTTCCGCCGTGTTTTACAAATTTTCTAGTGAGCGAGAATTCGCCCAAGCGGTGTCCAACCATTTCCTCCGTCACCCGAACTTCTATAAAATCTTTTCCGTTATGCACGCCGAACACATATCCAACCATTTCTGGCGAAATTTCGGAAGACCTGGACCATGTTTTAATAATCGTGCCGTCTCCCTGCTTAACCCTCGCGATTTTTTTTAAAATGTTTTGGTCGACAAACGGACCCTTTTTGCTGCTTCTCATTGAATTATTTTCTTCGCGAAATTACAAATTTTGACGACGGTTTTTTCCTATTTCTGGTTTTGTGACCTCCTGTGACCTTGCCCCAGAGCGTTTTTGGCTTCCGCGTTCCCCGTTGCGTACTGCCTTCGCCGCCTCCGTACGGATGGTCAACCGGATTCATCGCTTTGCCACGCACCGTTGGTCTGATACCAAGCCATCGCGATCGCCCTGCCTTGCCAATAACAACCAAATTATGCTCCGTATTTGACACCTGGCCGATTGACGCGAAACCTTCCCACGGAACCCTTCGAATTTCGCTCGAAGATAGCTTAAGATCGGTAAAACCATCGGCGTTTGCCAAAACCTCCGCGTACGATCCAGCCGAACGAGCAAGCTGACCGCCCTTGCCGGGGTGCATTTCTATATTATGAATCTGTTGTCCGACTGGAATATTCTTAAGCATAAGCCGATTTCCCGGCGCAAGCGGCGCTGCGTCCGAAGTGATTATTTCGTTTCCAACCGCAACTCCGTGCGGAGCCAAAATGTAGCTCTTTTTTCCATTTTGATAGGCGATGAGGCAAATAAATGCTGTCCGATATGGATCGTATTCGATCGTTTCAACCCGAGCGCGTTGATTAATTTCTTTTTGCATAAAATCTACCATACGATACATTTTTTTATTACCTCCGCCCTGATGGCGAACCGTAATTCTGCCTTGGGAATTTCTCCCGGACCGTGATTTTAGCCGTACGAGTAAAGGCTTAAAGCGCTTGACCTTGCTTAAGCCTGAATAGTCCACGTTCGTAAGGCTTCTGCGCGATGGAGTTGTTGGACGATAGGATTTCATATAATTCAAATCTAAAATCTCAAATCTAAAATCTCAGCGACTATTAACTTTTGATTTTTGAACTTTGACATTTGAGTTTTTATTGAAGGTCTATTTTTTGGCCTGGTTTTAACATAACAATGGCTTTTTTATATCCCGAGTGCTTGCCTTTGATATTCCGAAATCGCTTATTTTTCCCTGGAATGTTGACGGTATTTACGACTATTGGATCAACTTTATATATCGCCTTAACCGCCTTTTTTATTTCAGGCTTCGAAGCCCCTGACTTTACCACAAATAAATATTTCCCTTCACTTGAGGCTCTGGTTGCCTTATCTGTCAGATGCGGCTTTTTTATCAAAAAAATATCTTGCATGGGATTTAGATTAAAATATTAAAGTCGATTATCAAAATTTATGAATTCGTCTTGGCGAGTGATTCTTTATTTTTAATCTTTGATTTTTCATTTTTGATTTTACTACTAAAATGTCTGCCAATCGTTCCAATCGAATCGCGATCAATAAAAATATTTTTGTAATTTAAAATGTCGTACAAATTCAGAGACTCCGGAGCCGTTGCTTTTGTTTTCGGAAGATTCCTTGATGCCTTCATTACGTTCTTATTTTCTTTATCTGCCACAATAAGAACGTCAAACCTTTTTTGTGCTTTAGCAAGACCGAGTATTGGTCTTAACTTTTGGGATAATATTCTTGTTTTTGGTTCTTGTATCGCGAGTGTGTCAAAAACTTTGATTTCACTGTCCTTCAATTTTTTTGAAAGCGCGGTGAATATTGATTTGCTTTTCATTTTTTTATTCACCTTCTGGCTATAGTCGCGCATTTTATTCGGGCCATGCGCTTTTCCGCCGCCAACCCAAATCGGCGACCTGGTTGATCCATGGCGAGCTCGTCCAGTTCCTTTCTGCCTCCAGGGTTTTCTTCCGCCTCCGCTTACCTCACCGCGTCCTTTCGCGTGCGCCCACGGACGCCTTCTGTTGGCGAGTTGAGCTTCCACAACCTGTTGAATGAGCCGCTCGTTCCATTTGATGCCAAAAATCTCTGGCGGTAAATTCACCTTTCCAACGACTTCATTATTCAAATTGTACACACTAGCTTCAATCATTTTTTCGAGATTTCTAAAATGCCGCCCCTCGCTCCAGGAACGGCGCCCTTAACCAATAATATGTTTTTATCTTTATCAACGCCAACGACTTGCAAATTTTTTACCGTGATTCGATCCACTCCCATGTGCCCAGCCATCCGCCTTCCAGGGATTACCCGTTGAGGCGTTGTGTTGCCGATAGAACCAGGCGCCCGAAGGCGATTTTTTTGGCCGTGCGTTTTCGGTCCGCCAGCGAAACCATGACGTCTTACCACGCCCTGAAATCCTTTTCCTTTTGAAATGCCCGCCACACGAATTATATCTCCCTCCTTAAACGCTTCGACAGTCACCTCTGCGCCCTCTTTGAAAGATTCAGAGGCGAACGTCGCGTTTTTTCCATTTCTAAATTCCTTTTTGGTTCTTCCAAGCCGCACTTGCACTGCTTCATATCCATCGCGCGCCGTAGTCCGCATACAAGTTATCGTATTAGGTTTCGCTTCGACAACTGTAACAGGGATGATTTTCTCATCCTTCCAAATTTGGCTCATTCTAATTTTTTTACCCAAAATAAAACTCATAGTTTTATTCGCTGATTTTCGCGGATTTTTACGCTGATAAACGCTGATATAATATCCGCGCTGATCCGCGTCTCGATCTGCGCTAATCCGCGATTCTTAAATAAAAATCGCCTAAGGCCTAGCCCGGCGAATGGCTATCCTTGTGAAAACATCCCTACTCAATAATAGTTTGGATGTCCATTAAAGAGACTGGATAATAATAAACTATGCCTTTTTAGCTGTCAAACCTTGACTAAGTAGATGCGGCATGTCTTTATGCGAACAGTTTAAAAAGTTACTCGATTTTCTTGAAGGTGAAATATTTTAGAGTCGTGATCGGAATTTTGTATTTTTCAAGCACCTCTCGCGCCGAATGAAAAAACGCATCTTTCCAGCTGAGGCCGAGCTGTCTCGCTGTTTCTTTCAATTCCTTTTCGGACGGAGCTTCAATCTCCAGATATGTAGGAATTTTCGGCCACGTGTCTATATCTAATGTTACTTTCCCTAATTTGTATTTATGCCTTTTTTTCTCTTGTTCTCGATATGCAATGAGTCCAAGTTCTTCTAGAAATCGCCGCGCGCTTTTCGGATCGCTTACGCCAAACTCAATTTCTATCGTATTCTCAATCGAAGTAATATGCGCGCCATACGATATATGATGCTTATACGCAAGTAATGTTTTTTCTCCGCCTTCCCGCAGGCGCACGAATTTATGTTCTTTAACAAACCTGCCCTCTTTGTCATAAAAAATTGTTTCTTTAAGAATATCTTCGCCTTCGTCCTGCGCTCCCAGATTTTTCAGTTTTTTTTGAATTGCCTTCTCATCAATTTCCAAAAATCGGACTTCGATTTCTTTGTTCGTCATAAGATGATTGTAGCACCAAAGGGAAGAGAACAAAATTTTACCACAGCCCCAGAAAGCCGTCAGTGGAAGCCGGTGGATGAACCCAGCACCACTTTTGTTTTATAAAAGTGGTGCTGGGTGAATGGGGGTCGGCTTTCTGGAGCTGTGGTAAAATTTTTTAAAAACACGCTTTCGTATTTTCGAGCGTAAGGGGAATCTCGCGTCGTCCCGCTAAAGCGGGATTCCTTCAAAACCCACGGCTTTGAATCCGCTTCGCTCATTCCTACACGGGGAACCGATCGCGGTTCCCCGACCCCCTCCGCTGTTCGATTCCCAACTTAAGAGTTACGATCAAACTTAAAAACCCAACAATGGGTTTTTAAGTTTGAGAGCAGCCCTAAGGGGAATCGAACCCCTCTTTGCGCCGTGAGAGGGCGCCGTCCTAGCCGATAGACGATAGGGCCATTAGAGCCGGTCCGCAAACCCCAGCAAAAATATTATATGTATAAACTCCCGGCCGGACAAGGTTTGTGGCGAAGCGCTCTCGTGTTCGCTACGCATAGTGAGAAAAAAATGAGTCGGAGTTTGATTCTTTCTGTTTTATTTCGTGAACAATTTTTGAAAGCCCCATTCCGTGGGAACCCTTAATAAGAATGACGTCTCCTTTTCTGATGGTCTGTTTTATTGGCGTTACCGCATCGTCCGCGGTGTCAAAAGAAAATATCTTATTTTTGCGAAGTCCGGCCTCATGCGCGCTTTCTGCAATAAATTTCGCCCGTAAACCTACGGTAATTAAGACATCGCATGATTTCGCAGCAAGCCGGCCGACACGTTTGTGCTCGTCGGTTGTGTGTTTTCCAATTTCAAGCATATCCCCTAAAACGGCAATTTTCCTTTTTATTTTAAGATGTTCCAGCGCCTCAAGCGAGATTTGCATCGAAAGCGGGCTAGCATTATATGAATCATCAATAATCCATGTGTCAGCAATTCCATGTTTTATCTGCATTCGAGATTCAGCTGGTCGATATTTCAGTAGATTTTCCGAAATACGCAGAAGGTTCAATCCGAACGAAACCCCCACCGCCGCAGCCGCCGCGGAGGCGTACGCGTGCGATTTCCCAAACACGCCATCAAGCCGCACAGGAACAGAATTTCCACGATGATCAAGTTTGAATGAAATCCCGGCGGGACGATTTTCTTCAGATGAATTTTCCCTTTCGGAGAAAGGTCCGCCTTCGGCGGAAAATCGAGTAATTCGTATTTCCGCTCCTTTATTGAATCCAAACGTTATTATGTGCGCCCGCGTCCGCTCTTGAAGTTCGATCACTCGCTTGTCGTCGTAATTCAATATAGCGCTTCCGGCAACAGGCAAATATTCGATGAGCCGTCCTTTCTCGCGCGCCACTTCATCCGGCCCGTTATAAAATTCCACATGAACAGGAACTTCTCCGATCGCCGTGATGACGCTGATATTCGGCCGAGCGATATTTAGCAAATATTTTAAATCTCCCGGATGATCAGCTCCGTATTCCAACACAAGAATTTCCGGATAGTTCGATTTCGAGACGAAAATGAGCCGGAATACAGACGAAACAATTACCTTCAGCCAGAAAAATATTTTTCTTGCTCTAGCGGTTCCCGCGGGCTGCTCTAGACTGACGAGCTTAAGTTCTTTTTCGCTCCAATTTCCGAGAATTGCAAGAGGGAGACCTAGCTCGTTATTCAGATTTCCGCGCGACGATCGGACATTTCGCTCTCCGTCCAAAACCGCTTTGATTGCCGCTTTTGTCGAGGTTTTGCCAACGCTCCCCGTTATACCAACAATGCCAGGACGATATTTCCATATGGTAAGTTGGGAGAGTTTCTTCACGACCCAACGCAAATGTTTTATGAGCATGGGTTTAAGAGCCTAGAGCGCGTCCGGCGCGATTGAATAATAATTGATGATAAATTGGGCTAAGTCTCTAAATGCCGGAACGACTGTAACGCCAGCAAGAGGAGCGCCAATCGGTTTATCTATCTTCACCAAAATAATAAACTTCGGATTGCTCGCCGGCCCGAAACCTACGTACGTATTTATAACGTCTTCGGTATATCCGCCATCCTTGAAATCGGGAACGTACGCGGTTCCGCTCTTCCCGGCGATGTTATATCCATTTATCTTTCCAACTTCGGCCTTGTTGACGGCCGAGATCATCATACCAGTCACGTCCATCGCAGTTTTTTCGGTTACGACCCGCCTCACGAGCTTTGGCAAAAGGGCGGAATTGACATACGGACGCATAAGATTACCTCCGTTCGCGATTGCTGAAACCGCGCTTAGAAGTTCTATTGGCGTTACTGAAACTCCTTGACCGTACGATGCGGTTGCAAACGCGATATCCTTTTCTTTAGGATTAAGGCGTTTCAAGTTTCCCCTCCCTTCAGCAGGTACATCTATGCCCGTTTTCTCGTCAACGCCGAATCTTTTGAGATACTTGAGAAATATATCTCTGCCCATTTGCTGCTCCGCAAACACAGCTCCCGTGTTAAGCGATTGCTCGATTACTTCAGTCATCGTGATTTTGCCGTGCGGACCGAATTTTTTGAAATCAAAATTTTGTATTGTCCTTCCGTTTATTTTTAATTGTCCAGTGTCTACATATTTTGTTTGCGGAGTTATTTTCCCCGAGTCTATTCCGGCTGCCATTGTAAGAACTTTAAATACAGAGCCGGGTTCGTAGGTGTGCTGCGTCGCTGGATTAATAAAGATCGAAAGAGGGTAATTTTGATATTCGTTTAGGTCGAAGCTCGGGGCGCTTGCCATTCCCAAAATTCTACCCGTGCTAGGATCGGCAACCAGTATCGTCCCCTCCGTCGCTTTATACGTTTCCATCAATTTGTTCAATATCTTTTCGGATTCGCTTTGGATGTTTAGGTCAATAGTAAGAAAGAGATCCGCGCCGGTTTCTCCTATTAAGCTTCGCGTACTCGTGGACAAATCCGTTCTTGGGGAAAGCTCAGAATTATAGAACTCTTCCACTCCGTAATGACCGCTTTCCACAATGCTGTCTTCGTCTGGACCAACGAAACCCAGAAGATGGGATGCGAGTTTTCCGGACGGGTAAAAACGCGCTAACTCGCTGTCTACAACAATTCCATTCATATCAAGATCGCTAATTTTTTTGACGACATCCGCTCCGGCTTTTTTTGCAAGAATTTTATACGAATTTTTCTTGTTCGAAAAAGATTTTTCCAACTCCGCGACTGGAACATCAATTATTCCAGAAAGCATATTCGCGGTTTCTTTTGCGTCAAAAATCAATTTCGGTACGGCATACGCGATCGGAAAATTCTTATTGAGCGCCGCAGGAAACGGATTATTATCTCTGTCCGTAAAATATATAATCCCCCGCTTCGAGTTTATGAAGCTGGATGCAAGATACTGAGATTCCGCTCTCGCAAGATATTGCTTTCCTTTTACTATCTGCAGGTCGTAAAGATGAAAAAGTAAAGCTGCGTATCCTATGAAAAGGATAATGATTAGTAATCTGAAGCGAATGACCATGTTGGGCGTACATCTATATATTCCGGATTTTTGTCTTGGACGAGGCCGCCGAAGTTCAACGGGTCGGACGAATTGATAAGATCAAAAACTTTGCTTTTAATAGCCATGTTTTGCGATTGGATTTCTGAAAATTCCGACTTCATGCGTGACAGTCCGTGATTAAGATTTACCACGTTATTATAAAGCACAACAAGCCACGCAGAGCTTAAAACTGTGAATAACGCGAACAGCATTAAAATTTTATTTAACACGCTTTTATCCTTATTTGGTTGAATGAAGGTCATAGTAGTTTAAAAGTAAAAGTTGAAGGTTTAAAGTTTATTTCTATAAGAGTTTCGCGGCTCGGAGTTTTGCCGATCTACTCCTGGGATTTTGCGATATCTCCTCTTCGCTCGCCTGAATCGGCTTTTTGGTCAGTATTTCAAGCGTTCCTTTTTTCGCGAGTTCTCTAAATTCATGTTTTATCATTTTGTCTTCAAGGGAGTGGAAGCTTATAATTGCCAGCCTCCCCCCCGGCTTCAAAATGTCATGAAGTTTTCCGAGTACGATTCGCAGATTTTCTAATTCATGGTTCGCGTAGATACGAAGAGCCTGGAAAGTTCTTGTTGCGGGATGTATGCGTCCCCGTTCATAACTGCTTGGAACGGTTCTTTTGATTATCTCCGACAACTCACAAGTGGTTTCAATTGCTTTCTTTTTCTCCCGGGCTTTGATTGCCTTGGCGATCCTCATTGCAAATTTTTCTCCACTATATGCAAAGATGATTTTTGCGAGATCTCGTTCCGAAAGTTCATTCAGTATTTTCTTTACAGGCGTTTCGTTTTCATCATATGTCATACAAAGGTCCTCATCTTTCATAAAAGTGAATCCCTTGCCTGATCCTTCTAACTGATCAGAGGAAAATCCAAGATCAATGAGCAGTCCATCGGCTTTCGAGAGATCCATTCCGCGCAAGATGTTTGGCAAGTCCGCGTAATTTCCTTTGGCTAAAATTAAATTGCTTTCAGCTTTTAATTTTTCATTTTTTCCGCCAGAGGCAGATCGGCCATCTGCGGAAACTTTAGCCGAAATTTTTGCTCGAGCTTTTTCTAACCGGCTGTCGTCCAGGTCTATCCCCAATAGCTTGCCGCTCGGCAAAATCCTTTCGAAAATTTTGGCGCTGTGCCCCCCTCCGTTTACCGTGCCGTCAATGATGAACTCTCCTGGCAACAGGCGCAGATATTTCAAAACTTCATTTAAAAGAACAGGCGTATGAGGCATACAACAATTGACTTACAACCAATAACTTATGACTAATGATAGTTGGGTCATTTGTAGTTAGTTTTTAGTCGATAGTCATGTCAAATTCCGAGTTGACCTAACTTCTCCGCTATCTCGTCCGATGCGCTCTCTGTTTTCTTTTTATATTCCTGCCATCGTTCCGCGTCCCACACCTCGACACGATTATAGAGCCCAGTAATTACAACCTGTTTCTTAAGCCCAGCGTACTGGCGCAAATAATCGGGAATAAGTATCCGCCCTTGGGTATCGAGCGTCGCGTCCATCGCGCCGGCAAGCATAAGCCGCGAGAATGCCCGCGAGTTCGATTGAGCGAGAGGCAGCGCAACTAACTTCGCCGCGAGACTCTCCCACTCTTTCCCCGCAAAAACAAAAAGACAATTATCTAAACCGCGCGTTATAATCGCCCCCCCGCCAAGCTTATCTTTGAATTTCGCAGGGATGGCGACCCGACCTTTGGAATCTAAATTGTGTTGATATTCGCCGAGAAGCATAAAAAAGTAATTAATAGCTTAGAAAATAGTAGATAGAAGTTATTTTTTAGCGAGAACTAGGGTTCGAGCGCTACTTATCCCCTGACTTTGGTCAAAAAAGGGCATTTATCCCCAGTTTCATCCACAGTTCCCCACTTCCAGATAATCCTACACCACCGCTTCTCTATGTCAAAGAAGGTTTTGATTGCATCCAAAATTTAAAAACCCTTATTTTAAAAGGGCGAAAATAGATTCGGAGGATATATTATCCACAAGTTATTAAGCCTGGCAACTATCCCTTGACAACAAGTAAGCCATTTGCTAGCATGGAGGTATGAATAAATACACCATCAGTCAGTTTCGGCGGGAGTTCAATTCGGAGAACGTATGCCTTGAATACGTCTTTAATAAGCGTTTTAAGGATATTAAGGGTTTTTATAGGGTTAAGGGGCGCAAATGCTGGGCGAACGCCAAGGGTGAGCAAATCCACCCCCTTGCCGGAACTATCTTTGAAAAGTCCTCGACTTCTTTGCAAAACTGGTTTTATGCCATTTTCCTTTTTGCCGCTTCCCGAAATGGAGTATCCGCTAAAGAGCTTCAGCGACAACTTGGCGTAACCTATAAATGTGCGTGGAGAATGGCGTATCAAATCCGAGAACTTATGACGCAAGACGGCGATCCGTTGGAGGGTACTGTTGAAGTAGACGAAACGTACATAGGCGGACGTGTTCGAGGTAATAATAAGAAAAAGTTTGATAACAAAACTCCTGTTATGGGTATGGTTGAACGAGGAGGAAAAGTTAAGGCGTTTAAAATCCCAAATACCACATCTAAAATACTTCTCGGCAAAATCCGAAAAAACATTAAGCAAGGTTCTAAAATAATGTCCGATGAATTGTGGACGTACCACAACACGTGGGGAATGGGGTACTCTCATTACTCGATTATGCACTCTGCGAAAGAATATGTGAGGGGTTCTGCTCATACGAATACGATTGAAGGGTTTTGGTCTCAATTTAAGCGTTCCGTTTCGGGTACTTACCATTCCGTTTCAAAGAAGCATTTGCAGTCTTACGTGAACGAGTTTTCTTTCCGTTATAACCACCGAGCTTTGCCGATTTTCGGGGCTTTGATGGCGAGGATATAGCACGGCCGAGGAGTTCGTGGAATTTATCTTTATCGGTATTCATAAATTATATTATCCCAAGTAGTTTCAAAAGCCACAATAAACCTGCCAAGAGTGTTGCTCCAATACCCGTTCCAATAAACAATTGTTTCCAAGTTCCTAGCCCTTTACCAAGAGGTTCTAAATAAATAGCCCACCTTCGAAATAAAGCAATCCAAGAACAAGCAAACAACTTCCCCGCTTCTGATAGAAAAACAACATGGTCTTGGTTTTCATCCAAAAACTTATACTTAGGGTCAAAACAACTTTCTATAACTGCCTCGACTCTTGATTTTTCAAGTCGCGACTCTCTTGTATCAGTTAGGTTGTATAAAGCGGAAGGATTGCGTAAGTGTGATTTTGTGTGCCACACATAGCAAACAGCAAGTTGTTCTCTAATAATAGTAATCTTATCTACTTTCCACTCATGTTCTCTCTTGTAGAAAACACTAACTAGATACCACATTTTTAAGATGTGCTTCATGCCCCTAAGTATAGCAAATCTTGTGTTACTTGTCATGTGGGGATAGTGGCCTTAAGCCTGCATTACTTCTGCTTTTTTATAAAGCGCAAAAATAAAAAAGCGGGGCCCTGTTGACATAAGGGCACCGCTTTCCGTTTTTTCTCACCTGCTTTCAGTCTTTCACGTCGTGTTGAATGGTCTCTAGGAACTGCAGCGGTTAATTCAACAATTGCGCGTTAAGCAGGTGAGGCCTCCATTTTCCGCGCATCTTTATAGTAACATAATTTTTGTGCGCGTTGCTGGGCAGGTCGGACCCTTCGACTTCGCTCAGGGCAAGCCAGCGGTATTTTAATTTGTGGGCACATCTGGATTCGAACCAGAGACCTCTGCAATGTGAATGCAGCGCTCTAACCAACTGAGCTATGTGCCCAACTTCTTTTTCCTTCCCATCCGGCGTCGTGACTAATCACGCGCTCATTTCCATTATCATAAACAAAAAAGACGCAAATTTTCAAATTACGCCTTTTTTGCCTGTTTTATCCTATTGTATTTCTACAGTCGCTCCAGCTGCTTCCAGCTTCTTCTTTATTTCGTCCGCTTCTTCCTTTTTCACATTTTCCTTTACCGTTTTTGGAGCTCCTTCAACCAAATCTTTTGCTTCTTTGAGGCCTAAACTTGTAACTTCACGAACAGCTTTGATGGCATTGAGCTTCTGCGCTCCTGCGGATTTCAAAATTACAGTGAAACTTGTTTTCTCTTCAACGGGTCCCACAGCCGCTCCTCCACCGGCTGGCGCAGCGGCAGTAGCTGAAATTCCAAATTTTTCCTCGAGCGCTTTCACAAGTTCGGCGAGTTCCGAAACCTTAAGAGATTCTATTTTCGAGATTAAATCGTTGTATTTTTCCATGATATTAGCTTAAAGTTTAAAACTGAAAACCGAAAGTTTTAAGCTTTAAGTTTTGAGTTTTGAGTTATTATATGCGACCTTTTCGTTAATTATTTTGTTTCTTGCTGTGTCGGCTGATTATCCGCTGTCGCATGCGATACGGCGCCCGCCGAATCAGTCGGCGACGAAACTTCCGCTTTCTGTTTTAGAATATATAGGAATGCCCGAATTGGCGCGGCGATCATACCAAGCGTTTGGGCAAGGATAACTTCTCGAGAAGGCAGTTTGCCAAGCGTCACAACTCTTGTAGCGTCGATAAATTTTTTTTCATTAAGATCGTACGCTCCAAGAATGCGCTTGATCCAAACGTTTTTTTCTTTGCCCTCCGGGACTTCGAGTGAAGAAAAAAATTTGAAAACCGGACTACTGATTACCTCAACGTCAGGTTTTGAAAAAATGGTCGCTACCTGAGTTTTGAAATTCGATGGATCAAATTCAATGCCTTTTTCTTTCAGAAGCAGACCGAGTAACCTCTTTTTGATGACAAAAAGATTACTGCCGATTGTCTTCAATTCTCTGCGTAGGCGGCTTACGTCTTTCGTCGGGATATTTGTAAAATCAGAAAAAACCATTGCCTGGCTTTGGCTTAAAAATTTCTTCCCTTTTTCTATTTCTTCTTTTTTCTGCGCTTTTGTCTTCATTAATGTTGAAAAAAATAAATGGCCATATTCCAGAGGCCATTTAAAAACAGCAGCAAATAAACTATCTGCTATTCCTCGACAGGTCTTATCCGGTACGAGGTCCCGCTTTCTTGCGGGATGCTCGTTGTTCTAAGCTCGCTTTCGCTCGCAGAACATCGGCACCTGTGGTCTTTGGATATTTTCACTTGAACTTAGTATATGTTCAAGTGAAAACTTGTCAAGTGTGGCAATTCGCCTCTTTTCTGCGATAGAATAACTTCCTGATTTCTTCAACAAAAATAATGGTTGAGGCAACGGCAATTACAATTCCCCAGTCTGAGGCACCAAGCGGAACCGTTTTCAGAAGATTGTTCATGAACGGGTTGTACACCGCAAAAAGGTGCAGGATGATAATACACATGGTTGCTCCCACTAAATACATATTTGAGAACGGGTTTGTCCGAAAAAGAGATTTTGTTTCTGACTTGCAGTTCCACGCGTTGAACCACTGGAATACAGCGAGAACTGTAAGTGAAATCGTCCATGCTTTTGTCGAATCTGCGTCAAAATATGCTTTGAATAGTATTAGAGTTCCAATCATCATTGGAATCGACATGATAACCATCCTCCACGCCATCAAAGCATCGACAATATATTTTTTCGGCTTCTTGAATTCTTTCTTGAGCAGATTTTCCTCTTTTGGCTCCATAGCAAGAGCAACATCCAAAAATCCATCCGTTACCAAATTAAGCCAGATGATTTGGGACGGCAAGAGCGGCAATGGATAGCTTAAAAACAGCGCCCCAGTGATAGTGAGCACCTCTCCAACACTTGTAGAAAAAAGATATAGAATAACTTTTTTTATAGTTCTGTATATGCTTCTGCCCTCTTCGATCGCTGCGACGATACTTCCGAAGTTGTCGTCCAGAAGCACAATATCCGCAGCTTCTTTTGCGACATCCGTTCCGATTTTCCCCATAGCGACACCCAAGTCTGCCGCAACAAGAGACATCGCGTCATTTACTCCGTCGCCCGTCATCGCGATAATTTCTCCTCGGTGCTTATACGCCTGAATCAATTTTAGCTTGTGTTCCGGAGTAACTCTCGCAAACACAGTCACCTTGCCCAATTTCTTCGCCAAATCTTCATCAGACATGCCATCGAGTTCCGCCCCGGACAACATCTCATCGCCCTCCCTGAATATTCCTGCTTGCTCGGCGATGGATTTCGCGGTGATTCCGTGGTCGCCGGTTATCATCACTACCCTCATTCCCGATTCGTGCGCAAGCCTTGTCGCCTCGCGAACTTCCAACCGAAGCGAATCTTCTATTCCGAAAAGGGCTACGAATGTCAGATTTTGGGTTGTTTTCTCTTCGAGATTTTTGCCAACATTGTCCGCCATAGCGGCGGCAATAACCCTGAATCCACCGCTAAGTAACTTTGAATACATAGCCTCGACCCGCACCAGTTCCGCGCTTGATATGTCTTTCTCTTTGCCGTCCGAATAGACTTTTTTGCAAAGCTGCAGCACAACTTCTGGGGCTCCTGTCAATGCCAAAAAATTCTTTCCTTTGATTTCATGAATTGTCGCGTGATATTTCGTTTTGTAATCGAATGGCATTTCGGAGATAAGATGCGATGTTCTTTCCAGTTCTTCCCTGTCGAAACCGATCTTTTTTGAAAAAACCTGGAGCGCAGCTTCCGTCGGATCTCCGCTGATTTTCCACTCCTTATTGCGCTCGTTAAAAACAATTTGAGCGCGTGCCGAGAGCGCGCTGATTTTTCCCGAGCATGTGAGTTCTAAATATTCCGCCGGATTAACTCTATTTCCGTCCAGTTGAACCATTCCGGCCGGTTCATATCCAATTCCTCCAATGGTGAACATTTTGCCCCCGGCATACACCTCTTTTACCACCATCTCGTTTTTTGTTATTGTGCCGGTCTTATCAACTGCAATAACCTGCGCTTGTCCCAGCGCTTCTACTGCTTGAAGTTTTTTAACGAGCGCGTTCCGTTTGCTCATCCTCCACACGCCTGTCGCGAGTACGAGCGTCATAACAATAGGCAATCCTTCTGGAATTATCGATATCGCGAGGCCTATCACCGTCCCGAACATTTCCTGCAATCCTTTTCCAGCGACAATTCCCCATGTGAATAAAGTCGAGGTGATGCACGCAACCGTAATTACAATAATCCTCGAAAGATAGCGAATGCTGTCCTTAAGCGGAATGTCTGACTCGAGCGATGTAAGTTTTTGGGCAATGCTTCCGATTACAGACTGTGCTCCGGTCGCAACTACGATCGCTTTTCCGTTCCCAGTTGAAACGTTTGTTCCCTTGAAAACCATATTTTTTTGGTCAGAAGTCGAAACATCTTTATTTATCACTTCTTCTGATTTGTGGACAGGAATGGATTCTCCTGTTAGCGCAGCTTCGTCAACCTTGAGATTGTGCGAAAGCATAATCCGAGCATCCGCGGCAATTTTATTTCCTTCTTGAAGCAAGAGGATGTCCCCCGGCACTATTTCTTTGTCCGGCACCACTGTTTCTCGACCGTCGCGAATTACCGCCGCTTCTGTCTCGACAAGATTTTTAAGCGCGCGCAGAATGTTTTGCGCTTTTCCTTCTTGTACGGTTCCTACTGTGGCGTTAAAAAGAAGCACAAAAAGGATAATAAACGCTTCGGAATTATCTCTTAAAACAAAGAGGGCCGCGCTTGCGGCAAGTAATATGTA
>ERZ1292629.1016-Hain-H43-01um-R1-1016-length-29493-cov-17_pt1 | contig 29493 bp, 50 predicted proteins | sample MGYA00564399_ERZ1292629 | MGnify/ENA primary metagenome ERZ1292629 (study PRJEB36523, sample SAMEA6512636) | groundwater metagenome | collected 2019-01-08 | study: AquaDiva: Metagenomics assemblies of 32 groundwater samples
CCGACAGATCGGGGTGCAATTCCCTGTGGGGCTACCAGCCCATGTGGCTCAATGGTAGAGCTCCTGACCTGTAATCAAGAGGCTGATGGTTCAAGTCCGTCCATGGGCTCCAATGAAAAGGAGAATAAAATGTTCAAATGGATAAAGTGGTGGTTAAAAAGTAAACCAATGATCCACTATGAAGGTTATAATTGTGGTTGTTGTGGAAAAAGATGGGCAATTTCATTTGATATCCCAGAATATAAATCAGCAGGAGAATGGTGGGATACATGAGGACTTTGTCCGAAAGGTAGGGGTTGCAATGTTCAAAGCATATGATAAGGTGGAAAGATGGGACCATACAGATGAAGTAGATGGTCTCCTCAATGGCACGTGCTATTTACAAGAGAAACTCGATGGGGCCAACTCTAGTTCCTGGTTAGAAAATAGCAATTTTATTTATGTAGCCAAACGATCTTCCCCTATTGCTTCTGGTCCATTAGAATATGATTCTAATTATGAGATAGCGGATACATTTAGAGGATTATCTTTGCATATTTTAAAACATCAGGGCATCAGAGCATTTTATAAAACCTATCCTCATTTGCGACTTTATCATGAATGGTTAATTAAACATACAATTTCCTATGATTTACGAGTTATGAATATTGCTTATGTTTTTGATGTATTCGATGACTGGGGTTATAGGTGGTTAGAACCAGAAGAGTGGATGCCCTTGATGCAGGAGTTCCACATAGCCTATATTCCTCTTTTAGAAAAAGTTGAGAATCCAACTTTCGATCAATTAAAAGAATATCTCAAGAAGGGTTCATTATTCCGTGATGGAGAAATGGAAGGAATTGTAATAAAGAATTATAATTTCGTTAATAAGTGGGGCCATCAGGTATTTATGAAGATGGTAAATAAAGAATTTCAAGAAGTGAACAAAATAGTTTTTGGTCGCTCTTCCAGAAAAGAAGCTATTGAGCACCAGATTATTACCACATACATCACGGAAGCAAGAGTTGAAAAAGTGTTAAATAAGATAAAAGATGAAGGGAAAGAATTAAGAGCCGAAATTCTATCTGAGGTTTTAGGAAGAGTTTATCACGATTTAATCACGGAAGAGTCGTGGAATATTGTAGGTAAACGGTTTAAGGGAGCGATAATCAATTTCCGAGAACTTAATAAGTTATGTACTATGCATACTAAAACATGGTTTTTCCGAATCTTAGAAGATATAAAATTTAAAGGAGTTAATAATGCCTCATAAAGATAAAGAAGATCAAAAAGAATGGAGTAGAAAATACTATCAGAAGAATAAAGAATATATAAAAGAACGTACAAAAAAATATAATCAAAGGAATGAGAAACAATATAAAAAATATCATAAAGAATATTATCAGAAAAATAAGGAACAATTGAGAGAATATTATTATAAAAAAACTTATAGTTGTACATTCGAAGAGATTGATCAGATGTTAATATCCCAAAATCACAAATGTCCCATCTGTAGAAAGTCTTTAATAGAAACAAAAAGAGATATAGACCATGATTCTAAAACGGGCAAGATTAGAGGTATTCTATGCGATATATATAATAGAGGATTAGGACATTTTTATGATAATCCAGAATTTTTAGAAAGAGCTATTCTTTATTTGAAAGGAGGTACTAGTTAATTGACATTAGAAGAAATTAAGGGACGATTAAAGAAAAAATACTATCGTAAATATAGTGATCTACAAGAATATTATGTTGGACTTGATTTAGATCAAGTCTTTAAAGATATTGAATTTCTTATCTCTTATATAGAGGAATTAGAAAATAAATATGTATTAGACTAAGTGAGGTAATATGGAAAATAATCCCATGACATTAGAAGAAATCTTATTAAGCAAACCAGCCACACCCTTATGCAATTTCGGATTGAAAGGCAAATGCCTAAGTTGGACAAAGGAAACAGGTTGGCAAGTCTGTGATGTGCCCTTGGAGATAGAAGATGAATGAAGTGTTAGAATATCTTGATTCGAAAAACCTAACATATAAAGTAGTTGATAGAGTGGATGGTAAAGAAGCAAGATTAAAACTGTGCCCATTTTGTGGAGACAATGGAGATCATCTTTATCTTAACCTACAAACGCATCAATTCTTTTGCCAGAAATGCAATGTTGGTGGAGGAATATTAACTTTAAAGAAACAATTAGGAGACATCGCTTCTATAGTTCCCATAGTACAACCTACAAAAATAGGAGACATAGGATTTTCAGAAGAAGAAACAAAGCAAGTTTATGAGGCTCACCAAAGATTATTTTCCAATAAAAAAGTTCTCAGATATGTTTTTAGTAGGAAATTCTCAAAGGTAGCAATCCGACATTTTAAACTTGGATATTCTATAGAAGATGGAATAGAATGGTTATGGTTTCCTTATTTTAAAAATGGAAAAATATATAATGTTAAAAAGCGATCTATCTCTGGAGAGAAGGCTTTTAAGAGATGGTTTGGGAAAAAGTCAGAACTTTTTAATGCTGATGCTTTAAATGGATCTCCTGAATCAATTTATATCTGCGAAGGGGAGAGTGATACAATTGCATTATGGAGTGCTGGAATAACTAATGTAGTAGGCGTAACTATAGGGGCTGGTGGAATAAATAACGAATGGATAGAAGTTTTGGATAAGTTTCAAAAGATATATATTTGTTATGATCAAGATAAGGCAGGTTTAGAAGGAGCATACAAATTTGTAAATAGATTAGGAGTGGAAAGATGTTATCAAGTTAAACTACCTTCTGGAATAAAAGATATTAATGAGTTCTTCATAGTCGGCCATACTAAACAGGATTTTAAATTCCTAGTAGATAAGGCAAAGGTTTTTGATGTCCAATATGTATCACATTTCTCAAGTGAAATAGAGAGAGGCATACAAAGGATTTATCTATCTGAGAAGGAGCAATTTGGTTTATCCTTACCCTGGCCAAAGGTTGATCGTTTAATTAATAAATTTATCCCAGGAGATTTAATTGTATTGTCAGGCATCCCAGGGGTTGGGAAGAGTAGTTTCGCTTTTAATCTATTATACTATTTTTCCAAACAACTAGCCATCCCTTCTCTACTTTTCTCATTAGAGATGCGACCAGAAAGAATTATGCCACGATTCGTGGCTTTACATAAACGAGTAGATTCTAAAATAGTTATGAACGATGTTCCATTACTCACACAGTCATTAGAAGAATTTAAAGACGTTCCTTTATATTTGGCTTACGTCTACAAGAAGCCAACATTTGACATATGCGCTGATACAATTCGTTTATGTCTTAAGCGTTATGGTATTGGTTTTGTGGTCTTTGATAATCTACATTTTTTGATACGATCATTAACAGAACAGACTAAAGAAGTATCTCTCATTATCCAATCCTTCAAATTATTGGCAGAAGAGTTAGCTATTCCTATTGTAGTCATTGCAAGACCCAGAAAGTTTGTTGGTAAAATAATGCGTAATGTAGATTTAAAAGATAGTGCAGACATTGAAGGCGATGCAGATATCGTTATTTTAATCCATAGAGATAGAAAGGGAGAAGGAGATTATATAGAGGCTGAGGGTAACTTTAAAGAGGAGACTTTGGTTATGATCACAAAATGTAGGTATGCCCCAGGTGGGCAAACTTATCTTCGAACAATAGATTCAGAATGTAGAGTGGAGGAAATGTGAGATGAAAGAAAAATGTAAAATTATATTAGTATTGATATTAAGTTGTTGTACTACACTGATACCTCTCTTTTATTTAACTGATCTAAGAACGTTACACCTTAGAATAAATATTTTCGAAGGCATATACTTTGTATTAGGAAACATAGTCTGGATGTTGATAGTAACACCATTTTTTGTTTGGTTATTAGTAGATTAGAGAAGAAATATATGGAATATTCTATAATGGTTATAGTTAAAACAGATGGAGAATGTTGTGGTCCCTATTGCAAATGGATATATTTTAATGAGTGGGGAGTAGATTGTGTGATGTTCCCTTCTAAGAATTCTAAAGGATTAGGATGGGCAAAAGAGAAATATTTAAGAACTGAAGAATGCCTTGAGAGGTTTCCAAAATAAAAATGACTATCATATCTATTGCAATTATTTTAGCACTAATGTACATGGTTTATGTATATCGAGCAGCCTGGCATGAAGAAAAAATCAAAAGAAGAAAACTTGAAGAGACTTTGAATTCGATATATATAGGATACCAATATAAACGGAGAGGTTAGTCTGTGGAACAACACCCAGGCAGGGCTGGTAATACAGATAAAGGGGGCGAAGAATCAGACCCTGGCTCCCTCGCCTCTTCATAAAGGAGAAATATGAATTGTAAAATTAAAGAAAATCAACCATGTTGTTTTCATGAAATAAGTAGAGAAAGTGTGGAATCTAATTACGATTATGGGAGAAATACTCATATCCTATATAGATGTTGTTGGTGTGGAAATGGATATGAAACTATACGGCCACTTATTGAATGTAATAAATCAAAAGGAGACGTATGATAACACCAGAAGTAACAAGAATCATTAAATCTAAAGCTAAAAAATTAGCACGACAATATGCTCATCTCCAATATGATGACTTATTTCAAGAAGGAATATTGCGAGTTCTAGAAATTCAGAAGGTGCGACCAGACGCTCCTGTTCCCTTTATCGTAGAGTCTATCAAACACAAATTTCTAGATATCGCCAAAGAGGCAAATATGTATTTAAAGCATTTCATTCCATTAAATGAAATAGAACAGATAGACGAGATGGCTGTGGCTCCTGATATAGAAATGGAAACTAATGTTGCATTGTCTTCTACGGAAGATAAGATAGATATGGAAGATATGCTCAAGTTACGATTGATTAGAGATTATGGATATAATGCAAAAGAAATTAAAAAGTTACTTAATCAATCTTCTAGTAGTTATTACAAGTCTTTGAAAAAAATGAAATAGGAGGAAAAATGAAAGAAGGAGATCTTGTTACATTAAAACTTAATGAAAGAACAGTTATGATTATAAGAGACGATAGATGGTTAAGCGGTGGTCTCAGGAGGTATCCAGATTATATGATCAGAATGGAAGATATGACAACATGTATGGTATATGCCTGTGAGTTAGAGGAACTAAATGCCCAAAGTTAATAAAGAAATGACGTGCCAAATAGATTGTAAACTACATGAAGATTGTCGATCTCCATTTATGAAAGCCAGTGGAGATATTAATGCAGAACTCCTTTTAATAGGGGAAGGTCCTGGAGAAACTGAAGATCTTAGAGGAGAACCCTTTGTCGGAGATGCAGGAGATCTTCTACGAGATGCTTTATCTAAAGCCAATATTACTAAATGGTATATGACTAATGCGGTTCGTTGCCGACCTCCAGAGAATAGAAATCCTACAGCAAAAGAACTTAAAGCCTGTTATCCAAGATTATTAGAAGATATTAAGTCTATGCCTAATTTGAAATTAATAGTTCTATTGGGAAATATTGCTTTACAATCTTTTTGCAGGATGAAAGGGATTAGTAAGTATACTGGGAAAACCATGACTTATGGTGGCTATAAGATTATGCCAATCCTTCATCCTGCATATATTCTAAGGAACCAGAAAGAATTAAAAACCTTCTTTGATCATATAGCCAGAATCCCAAATGCCATTAGTGGGACCCTGGTTAGTTTAGGTGATTTTGGAAAATATAAAATTATTACCACCATGGCAGAATGGAAAGAGTTATTTAAAGAACTTAGACTCCGTCGTAAGTTTGTATATGATGTAGAAACTTCTTCTCTTTTTCCTTTTGTTGAAGGAAGTCGTATAAAATGTATTGGATTTTCTACCAAACAGTATACGGCTTCCACCCTTCCTGTAGGTTACCTATCTTGGAGTACAAAAGAATGGGAAGAAATATATGAGGATTTAGTAATACTTTTTGAATCCGAAACTATACTTAAGATAGGTTGCAATATTAAGTTTGATAATTTATTCATGAAAGAAGATTTAAAGATTAATGTTAAGGGCACTCATTGGGATATCCAAATCTCCCAATTTTTATTAAATGAAAATGCTTCAAGAGGATTAAAAGACTTAGCCTGGGCTCATACAAAAATCGGTGGATATGAAACCAGATTAAGTACAACGCCAGACAAGGCGGAAGGAGAAGAGCTTTATGTTTATAATTCTACTGATTCAGATATTACTTTCAGGATCTATGACCATCATAGAGAAGAGTTGGCCAAAGAGACTCGTCTATCTTTTCTTTTTCATAATCTCCTCATACCAGTTAGTGATGTGTTGGTTAATATGGAAAGCGCTGGAATTAAAATTGATCCCGATAGGCTTTTAGAGTGTGAAAAGAATTGTGATAATGTTTTGGTCTCTATTAATAAACAAATTAAACGGGAAGATTCTGTAATAGATTTTGAAAGAGACCATGAAGGCGAACTTAATCTTAATTCCCCCACTCAATTAAGGGAATTATTATTTAAATATGAAGGATTAAAACCGATAAAGAAAACTAAGAAAACCAAAGTTCCTTCAACTGATAAAGAAGTCCTTGAAGAGTTGTCCAATGAAAGTCATCTATGTGAATTATTAAAGGATTACTCTTCATATTCCACAACAAAATCTAAGATGATAGAAGAATTAAAGAAATACAAGACTATAGATAATAGAATTCACACCCATTATTGGCTTACTGAAACGGCTACGGGTCGTACTTCTTCTAATGAACCCAATATGCAGAATGTTATTAAAGGAGAAAAAGATGTCATTGGTATTAGAAGAATCTTTATAGCCGATCCAGATTGCTATCTTGTGGAGTTTGATTATAACCAGCATGAATTACGTTGTATGGCTGAAGAGGCAGAAGACTACGCAATGATAGAAGCCTTAGAAGGAGACGTCCATAGGACTACAGCCTCTCAGTTATTGAATAAAGATTATAATCTAATTACAGAAGATGAACGAAAAGAGACAGGTAAGGTTTTCAATTTTGGTATGATCTATGGATTAACTGTATGGGGGATCGTAAAAAGATTAAAGTGCAGTGAAGCACAGGCAGAGGAATATTTATCGAAATTCTTTACGAAATACTACAAGACTAAAGAATGGCAGCAAAGTGTTATCAATTTTGTGCAACAATACCGTTATGTAGAATCTAGGACTGGTAGAAAACGTAGATTCCCTCTTTGGGGAGGAAGAACTCTTTTTAGAAAAGATCTAGAAGAGATGTACAAAAAAGCCATAAACTTTCCGATCCAAGCATTGGCTGGTGATATTTTATTATATTCCTTATTAGAAATAAATAAACTATTACTAAATAGAAAATCAACATTGAATTTGGAAGTACACGATTCAATCATTTGTAATATTCATAAAACTGAAATGGATCTAATCCCTCAAATTAAACAGATTATGTTAACTTACTTTAGAAAGTTCATTCCATTCAAAACCCAATTAGCAGTTGATGTTAAGATAGGGAGTGATTGGGGAAGTTTAGAAGAAATAAAATTATAAGGAGAACAATATGATTAAATGGTTAATTCCCATAACAATAATAATTTCATTACTTTGTCCAAGTATTATAATGGCAACATCCGATTTTTATACTGTTCAAAAAGGAGATACCCTAAGTGGAATTGCTGTAAAGATATTTGGGAATGAAAATAAGTGGAGAGAATTATGGAGAAAAAATCCTGATATAGTAGATCCTAATATGATTTATGTGGGTCAGAAACTACTAATAAACGGGTCTCCTCCTCCCATTAAACAAATTACTAGAGAGGAATTAAAAGATAGATTAATTAGACATATGTTTAAAGTGAGAGGATTATCTTTTATTACTAGGGCAGAAGCAAATTTATTAGTTAAAAGATATGAAACTCTTCTCGAAGATTTGCCAAGTCAATCTACCTTTTTAAAAAGGAGAACACTTCCTCATTATAACGAGGCCTTATTAAAACAAGAATTGCATTTTCTTATTGATTCTATTATGAATATAACTAAAGAAGATACAGATTATGAGATGATTTATATGCTAACTGCGATTGCATGGCAAGAATCCCATTTCTTAAATAGAAGAGGGACAAAAGGAGAAATAACTGTCTATCAATTTCTTCTTTCTACATTACAGCAATATATAGAAGATCCTATGATGATTCCAATAATAGAAGACGATCCATTAAGAGCTACACAAATTGCTTATCGCCTATTGAAAGATCTAAAGAAGAAATATGGAGTGTGGGAAGTTGCATTACAATATTATAATACTAATCCCAGTTATCCTAGTTTGGTATTAGGAAAAATATGGTTACTAAAGAGGTAATAATATAAAGGAGGGAAATATGAAAGTAATTATTCTATGTAGTGGAGGACTGATTAATAATGTTTATTCAGATGATCCAGAATTAGAAGTTGAGGTATTGGATTATGATGAACTCGAATATCTTGAAGAAACAATAGAAATAAATAAGGAGTTAAAGAAAATTACAAGATTAGAAAAAGAAATCAAGGATCTTATAGTTGTCTTTTAATTAAGGAGAAATAACAATGAAAAATTATGATGATTTATGCGGAAGAATGATCATAGATTACAGATTGGATGAGTATGGAATGTTAATAAATCTAATTTTAGAAGAGGGAATAGAGGTACATGCTGCTGGACCTGAAGAGGGCAATTATTTAGAAATCATAGAGTATTAGGAGGAATGCGATGTATTATTTGACATTTCATTGTCATGCTTGTGGCAAGATGCTTGATAGGAAAGAGAAGAAGAGCATGCCTTTACTGTGGTATAAACTCTGCCCAGAATGTGGAAGTGCAAAGATAGAATTAATGCTAATATATAAGCAAACAGAAGAGGAGAAATAATCATGGAATTTTGGACATTACTAACATGGATAGGTTCTTCATTAAGTATAATAGGATCTATTGTTAATATAAAAAAGAGATGGGAATGCTTTATTATTTGGACAGTTGCTAACACTTTTTTAACTTCTGTAGCCTGGCATGATGGTAGAATGGGAATGATTATTATGTGGTTATTCTTTTCTGCTTTAAACGTATATGGTTTTTATGAATGGAGACTTAAAAAATGCGACAAAGACAAGTAAGAATTATTAAATGTAAGAACAAGATTAAACAAAAGAGTAAAAAGAAACGACTGGCTAAAACCTTATTAGATAAATGGAGAGATTATTATGAAAGAGCCCGAAATTAAAACAGAGCTGCCTGGACCAAACGCTAAGGTTATTTTAGAAAGAGATAAGAGGTTTATCTCGCCTTCTTATAGTCGTTGCTATCCCTTAGTCATTAAGAAAGGAGAGGGTTGCTGGGTTGAAGATGTTGATGGCAATGTGTTCCTAGATTTTACTTCTGGAATTGCTGTAAATAATTTGGGACATTGCCATCCTAGAATAGTGGAAGCAGCAAAAGAACAACTGAATAAATTTATACATATGTCTGGAACAGATTTCTATTATGAACTACAATCACAATTGGCTGAGAAGTTATCAGAGATTGTTCCAGGGGTCTGGGATAAGAAAGTATTCTTATGTAATTCAGGTACAGAGGCTATAGAATCTGCAATAAAATTAGCTAGTTATTATACTCAACGTGATTATTTTATATCTTTCACTGGTTCTTTTCATGGAAGGACTATCGGATCTTTATCTTTAACTTGCAGTAAAGAGGTACATAAGAGAGGATTTCCAATTATGCCAGGAGTTATTCATGTTCCCTATGGATATTGCTATAGATGTCAATTTAATAAGGATATAAAGACATGTGATATTGATTGTGCTGGTTATATTGAAAAAGAAATATTTCCAAGAATTTCTCCATATGATATTGCTGCTATTTTTGTAGAACCGATTCAAGGGGAAGGAGGATATATCGTTCCGCCTGCACAATTTCATAGCAAATTAAGAAAATTAACTAAAAAATATGGTATTTTATTAATAGCCGATGAGATACAAACTGGAATGGGGAGAACTGGAAAAATGCTTGCAATGGAACATTTTGATGTAGAACCAGATATAATTTGTTTAGCAAAAGGACTTGCTTCTGGGTTTCCTTTAGGTGCTATGATTGCTCAAGAGCATATAATGACTTGGCCACCTGGAGCCCATGCCAATACTTTTGGAGGTAATCCAATTGCTTGTAGAGCAGCATTAGAAACTATAGACATATTGACTCCAGCCTTCTTACATGATGTTTGGAATTTAAGTTTGCCCTTTCGTTGGGAACTCCAACGTTTGGGAATGGGATATAAATGTGTAGGAGATGTGCGGGGTTTGGGAATGATGATTGCTATAGAATTTATAACAGGAGAAGATAAAACGCCTAATCCGATATTAAGGGATATAATTATACGAAGATGTTTCGAAAAGGGATTGCTATTACTGCCATGTGGATCTTCTTCTATAAGGTTTGTACCCCCACTTATTGTTACTAAAGAAGAGATAGATGTAGCATTAGATATTTTTAAATCTGTTTTAAAGGAGAATTAATGAATCTAAAATGGGCCTTTATCTTATCAGCAGCAACTTATTTTCTCCAAGGTATAGAGGGATTGCCAGGATTGGCTATCCAGCTTTGGATGAAGGAGACATTGTATCTACCAGATTACACTGTACAACAATTGATGTCATGGACTATTTTAGCCTGGATGATCAAACCAATTTGGGGTTATTTAACAGATAGTTTTCTAACAAAAAAGACATGGGTAAATTTATCAGTAATTGGAGGGATTATTATATGCATTTTACTTGGATCTTTGAGCTCGCTATCCTTAATTATGCTAATCATCCTAGTGGCTTCACTAAATTGGTCAATGTCATTAAGGGATGTTGCAGTAGATGGAATTGCTTGTGTAGAAGGAAAAGCAACTGAAACAACAGGAAAATTTCAGGCTGTACAGTGGGGAAGTGTGACTTTTGCGGCTCTTCTGGCAATTCTTGGTGGAGGACTAATTGCCCAACATTCCAATTATCACATTGGATACTTACTTTTAATTCCCTTTCTATTATCAATGTTCTACATTCTTTATAAATTTAAAGAACCTCTTGTACAAAAAAATAAGGATTCATTTGTTAATAACTTATTATCTTATAAAGAATTGTTTTTGAATAAAGACTTTGTTTTAGTTTGTATTTTTCTTTATCTATATAAAACTGCTCCTGCTTTTGGTACACCTTTGCTTTATATTAAAAGAGATATATTCCATTGGTCAGCCATGCAAATTGCCTATTTAGATGCCATAGTTCTGGCTTTGGAATTAATTGGAGCCTGGTTTTATGCTAAGTACTGTAAAGTTATTCCAATCAAAAAGACTTTGATTTTCTCTATCTTAATTGGAGTTCCAATTACTTTATGCTATCTTTATTATACACCGATTACTGCCTATCTTTATGGGGCTTTGTTTGGAACAATTGGTATGATTATACATCTGGTTTGTATGGATTTCATGGCTAGAAAGTCTTTAGCAGGAAAAGAAGCAACAAGTTTCGCCATGCTATGTAGTATTAGTAACTTTGCAGGTTGGTCGTCTGCACAATTAGGAGGAATATTACTTCCCATTTTCGGATTGCAATATGTAATTATCATATCCTCCTTTATGGGACTAATGGCACTCCCAATTATCAAATATATAAAATGGAGGTAATTATGTTTACTAGAAAACATTATAAAGCAATGGCTGAAATAATACGCAGGAATACAAGAACAATGGATTTAGACCAATTTGGAACTCTTGATTATATAAGAGCAGAAGACCTGATAGATGAAGTATCTGATATGTTTAGAGAAGATAATTCTAGATTTGATAAAGACAGATTTGTAGAAGCCTGTGTAGGAGAATAAATATGGAAGGTACAAAGTATGATAAAGGGAAATTAAGGATGGATCTTTGGCCACCAGAAGCAATTGAAGGTGGAGCAGAAGTATTGACCTATGGGGCAAGTAAGTACGAAGATCGTAACTGGGAAAAGGGAATTAAATATAGTAGAGTTTTTGCTGCCCTAATGCGCCATTTATGGGCCTGGTGGGCAGGTCGTCCAGTAGATGTAGAATCTGGCATTAGTCACTTGAAACATGCTTTATGTTGTATTGTATTTTTAGTAACATATGAAGAAAGAAGAATGGTAGAATGGGACGATAGGCCAAAAAGGAAAGAATCTATTTCGATTATAACCAAACGTATTACTGCATCAGAAATCATAGCTCTTCAAGAAAAGGCAAACGAATTTCGAATTCCAAGTTCAATTTTTGTACTGAAAAATAAAGGAGAATAAAGACTATGATTGAATTTACTTACATTTTACAACCAGCTAAACGTTATACTTTTGAACAACCAAAAGTTAAAAAATGGGTAGAGAAAATGTGTATTGGAAAAGTACTTAATCTTTTTGCTGGCAAAGTTAAATTGGATGTGGATGAAGTTAGAAACGATATTGATATTTTCATGCCAGCTGATTACCATGAAGACGCTTATGACTTCGTATGTAATTTATCTGATAAATCATTCGATACTGTTGTTTTAGATCCCCCTTATAGTTTACGAAAATCAAGAGAAAAGTATGAAGGACGATGCATCGGAAGTTTCACCAAAATAAAAGATGTTCTACCAAGGATACTAAAAGATAGAGGAAGAGTAATTACCTTTGGCTATGACAGTGTTGGTATGTCAAAGAAGCGTGGTTTTGAGAAAAAAGCCATACTTATTGTATGTCATAGTGGAGATCATGATGACACTATTGCTATAGTAGAAGATAAGGATTTAATAGGATTATGTGAAGAAAAACAAGGAGAATAAAAATGAGTTATGTCTACTTAGTCGGCGCAATAACGGAAGACCCTATTACTCGTGAATGGAGAAGAATAGCAATAAAAAAATTGAGACATATTTTTGAGATCATAGATCCTACTGCTAGTAAATTTGATAAAGAGTTATTGAAAGAATCTAAAGAGGATTCAAAAGAATTCTATAGAAGAGTAGCTCAAAAAGAGTCTGAAATTCTTCTCCCTAAATCCTATGGAGCAGTGGAGAAAGCAACTATTATTCTAGCTAACTTTTCCCTTGAGCCAAAAGACCGTCCAATGGTAGGGTCCTTATTCGAAATAGCCTGGGCTTGGCAACTTCATAAGACTATAATCGCTATTAAAGGGAGTAACTATTATTCATTTCATCCTATGATACTAGGAGCGGTGAATGCCTGGGCGGATGATTTAGATGAGGCCTGTGAAATCGTAATAGAATTTTTTGATAATATGAAAGGAGTGTAAACATGCCATTTATTACACAAGACAGACGGAAATTTATAAAAGAAGGAACATTAGAAGCAGAGTTCTTCACACCAGGAGACCATTGCTATGTCTATTATAAGGAGATGGTTGACGAATGGAAAGTTAATCCAAGGTGGGCAACGGCACATGCTCTTTATAAAGTGATGACTGCGGAATTACTAAAACAGAAACGCCTATATGGAGTGTCAGATAAGACTTGTGCCTATGAGCTTGCTTGGCAAGTATTTTTTCAGCGATATATAATGCCTTATGAGATGAAGAAAATGGAAGAGAATGGAGGTATATAAAATGAAGATAACTATAAATTTTAATCAGGAGAACTTAAAAGAATGTTCGGGTTGGGTTTGTCCTAACTGCAATATCCCTTGGGTTTGGTTTGTAACTACCTGTATCCATTGCGGATATAAAAACGATGAATACATACTAAAAGGGGGTGATTAAAGTGCCTTTATTTGATATTGAATGTGACGCCTGTGGGAAGATCTTTGAGTACCTACAAATCACATCTCAAGACGTGCCAATATGCCCCAAATGCCAAAGTTGTAGTGTTCATAAGATATTCTCATCAGCATTTCATATTAGGACAGATCCTGACACTATGAAGCATAATCTTCCAGATCCCAGTCCGCCCCTTGAAGAACTTCGTAGTAAGGGAACAGAGGGTTATAAAGATAAACCCTATGCTAGTACCCAGTTAAAGGACTATACTAGACGAAAGGACAAACTGGGCAATACTATCTGGACTGAGAAGAAACGACAGTATTTTGATATGGGCAAAAGGACATAATTTGGCCCTATTTCCAATGGGAAATGACGTAATATAGTGGGAGGAGCATATGACAAAAGAAGAAGCAAAAGCCTATCGTGAAGCCCATAAAGAAGAACTAAGAACTAAAAGAAAAATATATCTTGAAGCCCATAAAGAAGAGATACGAATTAAGAAAAAAGCTTATTATAGGGCTCATAAAGAAGAGGCAACAGCTTATCGTGAAACCCACAAGGAAAAGATAAAAGCTTATCGTGAAGCCCATAAAGAAGAACTAAAGGCCAAGAGAAAGATTTACAACGAGACTCATAAAGGAAAGAAAGATAAAGAAAAAATAAAAGCTTATTATGAGGCTCATAAAGAAGAGAGAAAAACCTATATGATAAAATATAAATATGGTTTGTTATCTGAGCAGATTGATAAGATGTTGGTTGAACAAAACTATAATTGTGCTATCTGTAAAAAATCTTTAATGGAAACAAAACAATATATAGATCATGATCATAGTACAGGAGAAGTCAGAGGAATTCTATGCAGTAGATGCAATCCTGGATTGGCTTATATCGAGGATGAAGAATTTCTAAGAAAAGCTAATCTTTATCTAGGAAAAAAATAATATTTTGTTAATTGGCCATAATTGTGGAGTTTTTCACCCAAAATTTAGTTATATATAATAGGAGATAAGACATGAAATTCGAAGAAATTTTTGATAGAATATATCAAGAATATGAAGATGAATTAGAAGGAATAGCCTTAATGGCTCCATCCACTAATTTTGGTGGAGGAGGAATTAAAGGAGCCTATAAAGGCGCTACAAGAAGGATGGTAGCAAAAATTTTGGAAGAGAAATGGGAAGAATAAATATGTTTACTGTAATATTAATTTTAGGACTAATTTGTTGGATAATTATAATGATCATTGCGATTACATCTTAGGAGGGATACTATGCCAGAAGAAACAAAAGAATTAAAAATTGAAAATCAGATACAACAGGAATTAGAAATTGATGAAAAAGATATAAGTAGTGAATTAGGTAGGCAACCTAGCAAGTTTTATTATTGGGCAACAACTTGGGCTTTAGCATCAAGGAAAGCCAGAAAGATAAGATTAAAGAGACGAGAAGTGGAGGCCAAGTTAAGTAAAGAATATCGATTACTTATGAAAGAAGATGATCCGAAATTTAGAGTAACTGAGAAAATATTGGACGATTACTTAGCAGAACATTCTGAATATAAGGCAGCTTGTGAAGAGGAGATTCAGGCAGAATATATGGCCGACATGTTAGGAGTGGCAAAGGAAGCTTTTAAAGTTAGATCGCAAGCCTTAGTAGAACTATCTAGATCTATGGTTGAAGAAAAATTCTATGGTAATGAACTGAAATCGTTTGAGACTGAACTAAAGGCAAGAGATGCCCAGACTAGAAAGAGACGTAAAGAAACTAAAGAATAAATTAAAAAAGGAGGAAATGCAATATGAGTTATGCTGAGGACTTTGAAAGGCAAATGTATGAGGACTACCTAAGCACCTTCAAGACTTCGCAAGAAGAGTCTAAGAAACCAATTATTTGTCCAGAGACCTTTAAAGGGAAAGCTTGTAAACTCTGCGAGCTCTGTAAGCAAATTTTATTTAACAAGAATCTTAAGACTCCCCAATTAACAGAAGCAGCTGGAAATTTAAACAGGAAGTTTAAATATTATTCCAGTATCATTTTCCCTACAGTGAACCCTGCTGAGATCTATGTATTTGAGTACGGAATGGAAATCCATAAGAAGTTAATGGCCATGCACATGGATCCTGAGTCTGAATATAAGGGATTTTATCATCCTACCACAGGCCGTAATTTACAGATCATAAAAACACCTGATCCTAATCCTAAGAAGACAAGTTATGATGTAGAACCAAGAAGTATGGCTACTCCTTTGGTTGATATGTCAGTTCTAACTCGTCTTCCCAAATTAGATCAGATTTTAGAATTATTAAAAACAAATAGCGTCAAAATAATTTCTCAATCTAAATTTTCTCCAGCCAGGACTGAAGTTAGATTCTTACCTTCTTGGTTTGGACCTGGATTTGAGATCTTTTGGTCTATGATTAAATATCATTACCAAGTATCCCAGGATACATTTGATGCAATTCAAAGAGGAGAAATAGATCCCTTTGCTGAATTTCGTGATCCAAAAATATCACCTTTAACCTCTCCCACACAGTTTGTGAAACCAATCAATATGCCACCTACAGCAGCAACTCCAACACAAAAATCTGGATGGGAGGATTTTCTTTCACAAAGTACACAAGTGAAACCCTCTCCACTTACTGTTCTTGCGGATTCCGCTCTTATTGGATCTGTGGCTGAAGAAGATGATGATACATATCCTGAATGTCATGGAAAATTTGATTCCACGAATCCAGAATGTATTGGTCCTTGTAAAGAAGATGGTTGGGCAGAGTCCTGTGAAGAGAGGGCTAAAGAGAAGGCTAAACGAAAGACAGCAAGGAGACTTTATAAATAATTTAACAAATTAAGGAGGAGATATAATATGGCCAGACCACCAGTTTGGAAAATGACCAAGAAAGAAATAGTTAAGTTGGCTAAATGGAGATGCATGCATGGTGAGACGGGACTTTCACATTATCAGTGCTACCTTAGGAGTAAACCTGAAGAAGAACATAGAGGTTACTTAGACATTGAAACGTCGAATCTGCATGCTTCTTTTGGGATAGTTTTATGTTACGCAATTAAAGATTCGCAATCTGATGTTATCTATAGTAGGGCCGTAACTGCTCAAGAACTTCGGACCTGCTTAGATAAAAAGGTTATTGAGCAATGTATGAAAGATATGCAACGATTCGATAGAGTCTGTACTTTCTATGGATCACGTTTCGACGTACCTTTCTTGCGTACTCGTGCCTTAGCTTTAGGGATCGAGTTCCCTGAATTTGGATTACTGTATCATACCGATATGTATTTTACAGCAAGGGCTCGATTACGTCTACATTCTAATCGCTTGGAACAAGTATGTAGAACATTGTTTGGAGAAACAAGTAAAACCCATATTGATCCCACTCGATGGATTAAAGCCCTACAGGGGGATAAAGAAGCCTTGGGTTATATACAAGAACACTGCAAACAAGATACTATAGAACTTGAGCGAGTATATAATACCCTCATAAATTATACGAGGAAAAGTGATACGAGCATCTAATATACTAGATGATCATGTTAAAAAAACAGGAATATTTATCTGGTGTCCAAAATATGAACAAAGACATGATATTATTCTATGTTTTTTTAAAGAGTGTCATCGTACTCGTCTAGGTAAAGCACAATGTCCAGAATTTGTAAAAGGATTAGAACGACTAAAACCTTTATATAGAAAGGAGAAGGAGACTGAATGAGTTCTAAATATCTATATGATAAATTAGATGGTCTAGAGATAGACATCTTAGATTTAACTTTTACTGTTGAGTTTGAAAAGAATCTTGTTGGAAGATGGGGCACTCCTGGCCAGATTGGATTCCATTTAGTCAATACCATTTATCTAGATCCAGAAGTTACAGATCAGGAACTATTAAGTGTACTTGTCCATGAGATTCTAGAAGGAATATTAAAACGATTTAACATAGAAGTACCCCATCACGTTATCTCATCTTTAGAAGTTGGATTCTATAATCTACTACTTAACAATCCTGATCTTGTGGATCTATATGCTCACCGTTCTATTGAGCAGGATGTTGAAGATACCACTACAGATATTGCAGATAGGATTAGGGAAATATTAAATGAAAAAGAAAAAGACAAAGGGCCAACTTCTTGCGGCATTCAAGAGAAAATGTCTGCGACTTTGGTCCCAACGTGTACGAGATCGTGCTCAGAATAGATGTGAGTGGTGTGGTGTCCAAGAGAAGTATCTGAATTGCCACCATATCGTGAGTAAGAAATTTAAACCCCTGAGATACGATCTGCATAATGGTGTACTTTTGTGTGTCCGTTGCCATAAATGGGGTATGCATGCAGCACACAATAATCCTATTCTATTTCTAGATTGGCTCATTCGTATCCATTCAGACTATTCTCAGTATTTAAAGAACTTTGATTACAAAAAAGAATATATAGAGGATATGGAAAAAATTTATAAAGAATTAGGGGGTGAATAATATGTCAACAACATCAGCAGTAATCGGACCATCAATGCCTACAGGACCAAGAAATAGGATTCATATGAGTATCAATACTATGGACAATGGATATACTTTATCTGTAGATCGTACCATTAATGACAAATATGAAGCAGTAGAATTAGTTTTTACCAGCAAACCTAAATTACTTAAAGCCATCGCCCAGTTTCTAACTATAGAAGAGGAATAAAATGGACAGAATGGAACATATTAAAAAACATAAGGAACTTCACAAATCCTTAGATGAATTAATTGCTGATATGATTAATCATACAAACAAAATTATAGGTAAGACTTCTGTACTTAGATTACTGGAATGGTCTTTTGAACAAACAATAAATCCAACTGAGGAAGAATAAATGGGATTGTTTAAGAAAGAAAAGAAAATAATACCAATACAATTTTTAGATACTCAACCAAAAACAAGTATTTGTCCACCCTTATTAGATATGGTCAATCTCTGCGTTTGTGCAAGTTGCCCAAGAAAGGGTATATGCTATTTGGAACGAGTACATGCCTTAACAGGATGTCAACGATTTGTTAGAACTTGTTCTTTGAAAAATATGATAGTATCTCCAGGCAAAACAAGTGATTTTTCTAAGATTGCTTTAGATGAATTTTATACCCATATATATCTCAAATACTTGAATTGTAATAATCCAACTGAATTAAAAGAGGAGGAAATTAAAAGTGCCGAAGAAAAAAGTAATTAAAGAATTGCCAGAAGAAAATCAATTCGAATCAATAGTAGATTCTGTAAAAAAATATTTAAATTCTGAAGATGAAATTGTTCCTATAAAAGAATATCTTCATACTGGTAATTATGCTTTAGATTACATTATCAGTGGAAAAGTTGATGGTTCTGGTGGCTACCCTATGGGAATGGTTTGTGAACTTTTTGGCGATCCAGCAACTGGAAAAAGTCTCCTATTAGCGAAAGCCATTGCAGAAGCACAGAAAAAAGGCTACTTACCAATAATTGCAGATGCTGAGGGAAGATGGGATGATGATTTTGCAGCATTGCAAGGAGTAGGTATAAAGGAAGCTCCTAAATTCTACCCAGAGACAGTAGAAGACTTCGCTGTTAAGGCCTATCAGATCTTTGAGAAATTTGGAGAAAAGAAAAGAATAGTTATGATTTTGGATTCCCTGGCCATATTAACTACGATTAAAGAACTAGAAGATATTGAAGAAGGAGAAATGAAGATGGATCAGGGAAGAAAGGCACAACGTATAAAGGCAGCAATTAGGACATTGCGTACTGGAGTTAGAAGGACGGGTTCCCTGCTCCTAATTTCGAATCATGTAATTGCCCAACCAGGGGCCTATACCACTACTACTCCTGGTGGAAAGGGGGTTTCATTTCAAGCCAGTGTACGTGTGGAGCTAACTAAGCCAACTCCTATTGTGCTTCCTGGCAAAGATAGACCAATTGGTGTAACTCTCTATAGTAAGATTACAAAGAATAGTACAGCACCCCCTTTTGGTACATGTGAAATGAATTTATATTGGGCAACTGGAGTTGATCCTTACAGTGGATTACTTGATTTAATGAAAGATAATGAAATAGTGACACAGAAGGGGGCTTGGTATTATTTCGGAGAACGTGCTTTCCAGTCAAAAGATTTACAGGTTCTTATAAAAGAATGTCCAGAAATATTAGTGGATGAAAAGTGGAACCATCCATACTTTCTTTCAGGAGTAAAATAATATGATATTTTTTGGAGATTTGCATCTCGATGAATATAGAATGTTCTCTACTATTTTAGAGAATGGATTTAACTCCAGATTAATGGAACAAATCAAAGTAGTCAATCAAGTAGTCCAAAAAATAGAAGAATTAGGCGAAGAGAATGTTATCTTCTTAGGAGACCTCATTAATAGTTTTGCAGGTAGTCTCCCAAAAGTAATTTATAATGCAGCATATCTCACATGTCGTTTAATAGCGGAGAAAGCCAATCTCTACCTTATTATCGGGAATCATGATTTATTCAGAAACATGCATATATTCCAAGCTTTTGCCGAAATTCCAAATGTCTTTATAGTAAGTAGTCCAGTCACAGAAAGAATCGAAGGTTATCAGGCAGATCTAATTCCTTGGGACTGTGCATTGCCTATACAAAAAGGAGATATTTTAGCGGGACATCTCTCCGTCCTAGGAAGTTGGGAGAATGCCTCAAAGCATAAGTCCGAAGAAGGCATTCACTCAACCTCCATGTTTGGCTATAAACATATATTCTTAGGCCATTTTCATGATGCCCAACCTATTGAAGTGCCAGGAGCTCAAACTGCTATGTACACTGGTTCAATAATGCAAATCAATTTGGCAGGTTCTGTAATGGAACGAGGATTATATAGATTAAAGGATGATAAAGTAGAATTTTTTCCAATTAAATCTCCTCAGATTAAAGAAATAACATTAGAAACTCCAGAAGCAGCGAAAGAGTTTCTAGATAGAGGATACAATGAAATAGATTATTTCAAAATTACTGTGAGACACAGAGAGATCGAATTGCCAACATTTGATCATAAGGTTATCGTGGAATATGATTTGGCTCCTTCTGCACCAGAACTTAGATTCGCAAATCAACCAGATGAGAATATTATTGAAACTATTGAGAACTTTATTGATCAGTCTAATACTGCTTTGCCAAAAGATAAAATAAAGGAAAAGTTAAAGGAGATACTATAATGAACTGGAAAGCTTTTTTTAAAGACTACGAGGAATATATATTAAATCTCGACTGCTATAAATGTGCATCAGGAATTGCACTAGAAGAATTATATCAAATGTTTAAACAAAGATTGCTAGAGGAGATGCAAAATGATAAAAGTATTAAAGAATAAAGAAGACAAAATTGATAAAGATAAAGGGATATTTGTAATTGAACCAAGAGATAGTCCTTTTGCTATGGTATTTAGAACACCTACATACTGTACGACTACTGATAATACAACTACTGGAAATAGAGTTGTTACCTCTTGGAGAATGGCTACTTATAACGTAGGAGATGTGGGACATGATTAAAATACTAAAAAATAAAGAAGATAAAGTAGAAATAAAAGAATGTTGGGTAAGACAAGAAGATGGACCAACCACTATTACATTTATGGATGGTCGAACTATTTTATTCACAGCAGACAGACCTTATTCTCATTTTAATAGTGTAACTACCATATTCTCATTTTAATAGTGTAACTACCACTACGACGACTAGGAGATAACGCATGATTAAAGAACAAAAGAAAGAATATGATAAGGAATATAGGCAAAAGAATAAAGAACGATTAAAAAAATATCAGAAAGAGTATAATCAAAAGAATAAAAAGCATAAAAAAGAATATAATAAAGAGTATTGGCAAAAGAATAGAGAGCAATTAAAAGAATATAATCAAAATAATAAAGAACATAAAAAAGAGTATAATAAAAAATGGCGTCAGGACAATAAAGATTCTAACAAGGAATATAGATATAAAAAGAGATATAATCTTACACTTGAAGAGATTGATCAAATGTTAATAGCTCAAGATCATAAATGTTGCATCTGTGGAAAAATTCTAATGGAAACAAACAGGCATATAGATCATAATTGTAGAACAGGCAAAGTTAGAGGAATTCTATGTCCTAAATGCAATTTAGGATTGGGACATTTTGATGATAATCCAGAGTTTTTAAGAAAAGCCACTCTTTATATAGAAAAGGAATAATATGTTTTATCTAAAATATCTCCATATAAAAAACTTTTTATCCTTTCAAGAAGTGTCTCTACCCTTAGAAAAGGCAGGACTATATCTAATATCAGGATACAACGAATTGGGTTACGATTCTAATGGTTCGGGAAAAAGTGCCATTTTGAATGCTATCTGCTTCGCTTTATTTGGTAGAACCTCTACTGGCCTTGATCCTAATGATGTTAAAAGATGGAATTCTTCTGAACCAATGGAAATTAAATTAACTCTAATTGATGAGAAAAAATCCTATGAAATCATTAGAATAGATAACTCAGTTACTTTTTTAATTAATGGAGAGAAAATAGGCGTACATAAAAAAGATATACAGTCTACAATTAATGAGACATTCAAAACAAATTTTGATTTATTTATCAGCTCCACAATGTTTAGCCAGAATCGGGCCGAATTTCTAGCTGCTGCAGGAGATGTTACAAAGAAGAAATTATTCAAATCAATTTTTCAATTAGAGCGAATTGATAAAGCCTATGAAAAAGCCAAAGACAAATATGATGAATTATTCTCAGAGGCCGATTCTTTAAGGAGAGAAATTGTATATAAAGAAGATACTATTATAGATCATAAACATAAAAGCAATACTTATAAAGAAAAATCAGAAGAATTTCAAGAATGGAAAAATAGTAAGATACGTTGGTTAGAGGATAAAAAGAATACTATACAAATTGTTGTATCAGTAGACGAAACGTCTCTACAAAATGAAAAGATTTTGACAGATAAACTATCAAAGTTACAAGAGATAGTATCACAATCAGAAGATAAGATTGAAGGAACAGAACAGTCCCTACAGAAACTACATGCTAACAAACTCTTCTTAAATAATCTATATCAAGAAAACATGGATATTTTGGCCGATATAAATACTACTAATTCAACTACTTGCAAATATTGTGGCCAACCTATCACTAGAAAAGATATAGGCAAGCATAAACAAGAACTAGTAAATGCTAATGAAGAAATACTTTCTAAGGTCTACAATTGTACTTTTGAGATAGGACAATTAGAGACTGTAATTTTGCAATTTGCTCAATGTAAAGAAGAACTCTATAAAACAGAAAAGCAATTATTAGCACTTTCTGCACATATTGAACAGCAAAGAGCATTACTTCAACAAGTGCAATCTAATGTACAAGATATAGATATTGATATTGAAAAATGGATAAATATGCCCGATGAATATGCAGAAACAGCACGATTAGAGTTAGAGAAATATGAAAAGGCTAAAGAAGAAAAAGTAATACTTACTACAAAATTAGAAAATACTAAAATGGATATTGATATTTTTGGGTATTTGAAGTGGTTGTTGTCAAGGGAAGGAGTTATATCTTTTATTATCGAGAAGGCATTTAGTAGATTGGAAAGTTTGGCTAATCATTATTTGAGCATTATTTCTTCCGAAAAATTTCAAGTAGAGATTAAACCCCAACGGGAATTAAAATCGAAGGCTCTAAAAGAAGAAATTGACATAGTAGTTAAATCTAAAGATAGAAGAGTGCAATACTGGTCTCTCTCAGATGGCCAAAGAATGCGGGTAAATATAGCTCTTCTGATTGCCGTTTATAGACTTTGTAAAGATCATGGGGTAAATAATTTTGCGTTTCTACTACTAGACGAAATTTTAGATCTGTCACTTGCTGAGAAAGGACAGGAGGATGTAATTAGATTGATGAGATACTTATTAGAAAAGGAAGTTCACAACATTTTTATTATTAGCCATCGTGATGAAATGGAAAAAGATTTCGATTATTTGGTACAGGTGCAAAGAAGTAAAGATGAAATAAGTAGAATTATTTTAGGAGTTGAAAAATAGAAAAAATATTATTATGAAAAAATTAAATAGAAGTAAAGACGAAGAAAATGCATTGAGAAGAAAGTGGCGCATAAAGAATAAAGAACGTGAAAATCAAAGGTGGAGAGATTGGTATAAAAGGAATAATAGCAAATGTCGCATTCGAAGAAAAGAATTACGAACTATTCCAGAAGCAAAGAAAAAGGCATCTGTAGCAAATAAGTTATGGCGTTATAATTTAAAATTAGAAGTTTTTAATGCTTATGGTGGTCCTTTTTGTGTATGTTGCGGAGAAATGAATATTGGATTCTTAACATTAGATCATATTAAGGGATGTCTAGAAGGCAGAAAAAGAAAAGACACAACGACTCGTCTTTATAGTAAATTACGGAAAATGGGGTATCCTGAAGGTTATCAAGTTCTTTGTTATAATTGCAACTTAGGACGGGCACATAATAATGGGATTTGTCCCCATAAGCAGAATAAGTCTTAAAGTTTAAACTTTGCAGAACGTAATGTCTCTAACAATATTTTAGAAAAAGGTCTTACAAATGACTCCTTGTGGTATCGCTCTTCCAACGCTACAGCTTCTAAAACAGCATGAAGTAATTCATGGAAAAAAGTGTAATCTTCCTCGCCTGATGTCATTCCCCGCTTTAATCCAATAACTCTTTTATCAAAACTACAAAATCCCGTCACGTCAGAATCCTTATCTTCCTCTTCATCGTCCTCATCTAGTACATAGTACCTCTTAGGTGGAGTTCTAGTAAAATAAATTATCCTATATGGGATTCCCCCAACAGATATTTGTTTGTATTTATATTTATCTTTTTTCATGAATTGCCTCTATAAGACCTTTCTCTAAATTTTATTATACAGGAATATTCCTACTTTTAATCCACCAGTAAAAGAACATCCCACCAGCAAAGCCAATTAATAAACCAATTATTAATTCTAACATCTTTAATCACCTCCCTATCCTACTAATAGAGTCCCAGTTTGAAATAAAATTCTTTCTGCTTTTCTACGTTTAATTAATCCAGGAAGGATTCTACCTCCACCATATATCCATTTATCAAATTCCAAACTGGCGTTATAATAATCTCCATCATTTAATCGCCGTCTTAGTGTACTGGCCTGTAATGCGCCGCTGCCTAAATTAAAAGTAAATGAGACAAGGGAATCAAATTGCCAATCTTCCAAAGGATTTCTTATAAGACGGATAGCGGCTCTTTCTGCTTCATCATTATCTTTATCTAATAATTCCAAAGCTTCTTCTAATGTAATAGTGGCTGTTGCGCTGTCCCATTTCTCACCCTTACGTATAGCATGACCTATTCCAATGGTCCAAACTCTAGCTGGACATAGGTAACGAATAGGGGAAAATCCTTCAAAGAATTTAATTAGGTTTAAGCCTTGTTCTGTAGATTGACGATGATTCACATTAAGGACCTCCTACTATACTTGGTCTAAGTTCTTCTAATATATTAGGTTTCAATTCCTTCGGTTTTTCTGGTTTAGAAACAGGGGAGATTGGAGTAATAATTACTGTCGGTTCAATAGGACCATTAGATCCATTATTCATTTGCCTTGGCATGAATGCCCCTCCCTGATTCATGGCGTATTTTATAATTCTACCACCAAAGAAGAAAGCAATAATAGTGGCATATACCGTCATATCTTCCGAGGTCCATAAATTCCAAACAGTCTTCCATGTATCCGTTCCTCCAGCTGCAATTACTTTGTATTGAGCATATTTGACAAGACCATAGAAACCTACCATAACTGTAGCTATCCAGGGTCTCATGATTCCATTCCATAAGGCCAAAGTCCCATCAATCCATTTGATTCCAGTATACTTAATTTCCGCAGCCTTATAAGTCGCTTGTTCCGCAGCTATATCAGCTTGTATATTAATTTCTTCTAAACGGTATTGATGTTCCTTAATAGCCATTTCGGCTTGTATTTTTAGAATTGCAAGTTCATGTTGCATCTCTAATTTAGCTCTCCAAATTTTTAATCCTTCAGGTACTAAACTACCAAACAAACCTATAATGGCTCCTATAATCGCTAACATTTTTTATTCCTCCGTTGCAATATCCATAATAATATCACAGATATCTTGAATTTGATTATACGTTAAATCTCTATAGATTGGAAGGGATAGTGCTGTTCGATAAAATTCTTCCATTCCTAAAGTCCTGTCTCCTAAACAATTTCTATATATAGGATATAAATAATTAGGTTTATAGTGATATCCATAAGCAATGTCATGTTTAATAAATTCTTCCATAATCCTCTGTCTTAATTGTGAGTTTTTGAACCTAACCACAAAGAGATGATTAGAAGAAGTGTCCTGACAAGAAATTCGTAAAAGTTTAACTTTGCTTAATGAATTAAGCCTTCCTATATAAGTATCTGCTACTCTTTGTAGTTCTATATTATGCGCATCTACGTCTTTTAGTTGGGCTCTGCCAATAGCTGCCATAATATCATTCATATGTGATTTATATCCAAGATAGGGTACATCATATTCCCAACTATAGTACCCTTTTGACCTTTCATAAGTCGATTTATCTATACCTAACCATCTAAATTTTCTTGCTTTTTCTGCTATTTCTTCATTACAGGTTACCAACATTCCACCATCTCCTATGGCCAAATTCTTTACAGCATGAAATGAAAAGCAAGCATATTCAGCAGTTGATCCAACTCTACCATTTTTAATCCTTGATCCACAAGCATGAGCACAATCTTCAATTATATCTACTTCATAATCAAAGGCTAAATCATAAAGGGCGGAATAATCTGCTGGAATTCCAGCATAATGCACTACCATAATTGCTACGGGTCTTTTACTTAAATTCCATTTCAAAATTCTTTCGACAGAACAGGGATCAATAGATCCTGTATTTGGATTAATATCTGCGAATATTACTTCATGTCCTGCTTGTAAAATTACATGATTGGTACTGACAAAAGTATTAGGGGTGGAAAGAATATAGGATCCTGGTCTATATTCTGCAGAGGCTATGGCAATTCTTAAAGCCTCTGTGCCAGAATTCATCGCAATAGCATATTTGGTTCCTAACCACTGTGCAAATTCTTCTTCAAATTTGGCAGTTTCTGGTCCCATTCCTGGCCAACCAGATTCTAATACTCTTTTAACATTCTCATAGACTTCTGGTACAAAGGAAACCTTACGAAGTGGTATCATAGTTCCTCTATCACTACTGGTTTTTTCCAATCCATGTCATGATTAATACATTCTAACAAAATAATTGGTCTGGTTGTAGTTTTGAATCCTGATCTTGCATAAATTGCAATTGCATCAAGATTGTCCCAATGAGCAGAGACTTTTACTTTCCATAATTTCATCTTTTCAAAAGCTAATCCTAATACCATTTTTACAGCAGTTTCCGCATATCCATGACCTCTAAATTCTTCCAGTAATAGGACCCTTCCTAATTCTGCAGTACGTTCAGCTATAGCAATATTATATAAGGCAATTGTTCCGATTGGAGTTCCGTCTTTTAATTGAATGATAAACATATAATCCTTACCCGCAGAATCTCTGTATTTTTCATACCATTGTTTTTGTTGTTCCTTTGAGATTTCGTCTGCGGTGAAGAAGTGTTCTTTATACCTATTTCTACTCTGTCTAAGCCATTCTATGTCGTCTTCAGTGACGGATCTTAAATCAATAATAGTTCCTTTAATCATGTTATCCTCCTTCTTTTATTAATAATCCGTATGTATCGTGAATTATTGTCCTCGCACCAAATCCGCCCTTATAGTCTATTAATCCCCAATTAACAAAGGGCCAAGGAAAATTGGCATCAGAACAAGATCCTAAATCAAAATAGGCACATTGATTCTTATATTGTCCAATTAAATAATCTATAATCACATCCATACTACCTATTTCCCTACCCATATCAGTTGTAGCATTATACTGTAGATGGCACACTTTGTCAGTCTTATAAACAACCGCCCCTCCTACAATCTCACCCTCCAATAATCCAATATATAATCTGATATTATCTGGGAATCTTGCATGTAACAATCTTATTTCCTCTACAGTATGGACTGGATCTCTTTTATATCTATTTTGAAGATTGTCTGTTAATATGGGCCAAAACCTATCAAATTCTGGTTGACATAAAATAAGGATAGGTTTGGCTTTCTTTAATGCCCTTCTACGTCTTTCTTGCATTGGAAACATCTTTCCATAATCAATAACCATAAGCAGATCTCGTCGTATCACATTGGCCCCAAAGGCCGTTAGGGCAAATAGATCTTCTTGAGTTGGAGTCTTATGGTAAATAATTGGTACAGTTTTATATATTAGAATTTTAGTATTGATTTCACCACATATAAAACGTAATTGGTGCATGATTTCCAATGCCAATTGTGGTGTCATATACTCGTCCACAATTAATCCACCATAAGTTAATCCTCCATGAGAAGTCACACACCCATCAGTAATCTCAGCAGGAAATAAGGCTACTATTTTATTCCTTAATGTAAACATAAGAGAGAAATCAGTAAATCGATCTTGATGATAGTCAATATAATCTCTATCAAATAAGAATGTCCCATTCTTAGAACGGTCTACAAAAGCATTCCATTCCTGATTATAATCACAAGAATATCTACAGATCTTTACATTCAGCGTATCCAATTCCTTCTCCTCCAAAATCATTCCCACAGTAAAACATAAGCCATTTATCCTTTACTTTTATAATAGAAGCGTGTGACATAGACTTGCTATCAAATTCCCCCTCTTTTCCTAATTCTAAAAGTGGACTAATCAATCTATTAAACATCATTGAACCATTGTTCAAATTCCCTTCGGAATAGGCATAATGTTGGGTGTATATGGTCGGATCTATAACTTTTCTAGTATTAAAAAACAAATGATATGTTCTTTTATCTTCTACTATCCAAGGTCTCCCAAAACTAAATTCACCTGGTTCTTTTGAAAGGGATATGTGGCATCTATTCCTATCCCCTAATTGTTCATGTCTTAGTTGTTCAAATACTAAACGAGTATCCAGCCAATATCTCTTATATTGAGGAAACCATATCCATTTAATTCCTTCCACCAATACTGTCCAAGAAGGATCGTCATTAACAAACGATACCCCAGATCTCGCAAAAGGAGCATCTCTGGTTCTATCAAAATAGGGTGCTCGATTATAGGCACTAAATTCTTTTCCATCAGAGGATCTGGCAATTCCTGTAAATAATTGATATGGAATTGTTTGGGAAAGATGCCAACCCATATACAGCAAGTAAAAAATACCATCCTTCATAACTATCCCAGTTGGAGAAACCCCATGATCATCAAAACGACCAGGGGATCCTATATCCAAACAAGGAGTGGGACTTATATTTTTAATATTTTTGGGATCATCCGTGCCAACATCAATATACCCGATTCTTCCTATCTTATCCTTGTCCCAGAAAGCCATATAGATTCTAATAGTATCGTCTAGAACTATAGGAGTTGGTAGATAGGCATGGGAATGCATCCAACTCATTTCACCATCTGGTTTATATATAAAACCTTTCTTTTCCCATTTCATATCCATCTCCTCAATATTCTATACCAAAGTCCTCTGCATATGACCCATCTTTAGATATGTTATATAATTTATATAATTCTTTATATTTGTTTTTTATATAATTTATATTTTCTCCAGCACTAGAT
>ERZ1292629.1019-Hain-H43-01um-R1-1019-length-29436-cov-6_pt1 | contig 29436 bp, 49 predicted proteins | sample MGYA00564399_ERZ1292629 | MGnify/ENA primary metagenome ERZ1292629 (study PRJEB36523, sample SAMEA6512636) | groundwater metagenome | collected 2019-01-08 | study: AquaDiva: Metagenomics assemblies of 32 groundwater samples
AGACTCTGAAGAGGCTAAGCATGAGCATCCTCTCGGTAAGAATCCAGGCGACGTCTACAGTCTTGATGGAAGAAACGTTGGAACAAACGTTGGTGAGAAAGGCAAATTAGTTGACAGAGCTGTTCAGTGGCGACCACCAACTAGAATGTTAAGGCTGGATGGGAAGAATCCAGGTGACGTGTTTCAAGCGAAGAAAGAACCGTATGTGGGCAATAACCCGCATCGAATGCGCTTAGAAAAAGAACGGTATGCGCCGTTGAATCCAGAACGACCAGACGATTTGTCACATCCATTAGGAAAGAATCCGGGTGACGTTTTGAAACTTGATTCCGTTGCAAGCCCAGCAGGTCCGCAACGTTGGGAACGTGAGGGAACAAACCGCGTAGAAGCACGCTTCAACGATAAAGGAAAGAATCCTGGAGATGTTTTGAAAGACTATCCAGAGGGGTTAGGAATGCCGAAGGATGCGCCCCACACAAGTTATGGTAGAGGTCAAACAGTTGAAGGTCTACATCGAGATGGTGGTGGCGTTTATCATCGTTTTGGTAAGAATCCAGGTGATGTTGTCGGCTACAACAGCAAATATTTCATGGAGCATGGACAGACGATTCAGGGCTTCATTCGGAGCCAAAGCCAATTTAAGGAACGAGTGAATTCGAGGGAAGAAGCGAAACTATTGTTTCCAAACGACCCTGAAAAACAGCAGGAATACATCAATTTTGTGCATGACCACGCAAGCGATCCTAAAGGCCCGAACCCGCGAGACGTCACCAAAATTGGCTTACATCACGGTTCAAGCCTCACGACTGGAAGAGCCTCACATTATGTAGGTCAAGAAGTCAACAGTTATCCTTTCGGTAAAAATCCGTCAGATTTTTGGAGTATCAACACGAAGCCGTATAAGGGCGCGCACTTCGCGGTCTACCCTGTTGAAATCTGTCGGAAACCGATACTTTCAAGCTGCCCACCAAATGGCACGGTTTTGGATCCTATGGCTGGGAGTGGAAGCACTCTTGTAGCTGCTAAAATGCTTGGCAGAGCCTTCATCGGCATAGAAATCAATTCAGATTATGTGAAATTGGCGCGTGAACGGTTGGCGAAGACGCCTGAACCCTTAGACAGTTTCATGAGTGAGTAAGAAAATTTTAAGTTTGAAGTGGACATAATAGTTTTCTGATTTGAAATGCCGGGTTTAGAGTCGAAGGGCGCCCCTGCATTAGAAGGCGACTACTCAAACTGGACAATATATGATAGCTTCGGTGATTCTGATTCTGTTAACAGTGCTGGAGGGGCACAAGAAGGCGTTGTAAATAAAGGTGAAACTAAAATAATTATATTAGACTTGTCCAATCGTATTCTTAAAGTATATGATATTGCTAAAAAGACGCTTTCAGCTGCTTTAGTTGAAAACGAATTATGGGCAGAAGGGGCTGTTTGGACAGTCGATGGAAGAACTGTTTTGGGGACTTATTGGGTAGATGTTAATGTGAGCACATGGGTTATCTACATATTTAAAAATGGTGCGATAATCAAGTCTTTTCCAGCTTCAGATATAGGGGTTAACAATGTGCGAGCAATCCATTTTAGTCCCTCTGGAAAGTATCTGGTAGTATCAGGTTATGTAACAGCAACAGCGCAAATGAAATGGGTTGTTTTAGTGGGAAGCTAATAGGGTGTGTGAGGTCGGAGAGGAACGTTAGACAGTTACTTGTCGATCTGAGGATTCGCTTCTCTGAAGGTAACGTAGTATTCGTGGCGAACTGAAACATTTTGGCTGCTTCTGCGTTTATAGTGGAGAATTTGAATGTTCCGCTTGGTGTTGCCTTCCAGAACTTTTTGTTTTCTTCACTTGTCCCAGAGACGGGCACGAATTCGAGGTCATAAAGCAGGGTTGGCTCCTTTTTCTCGTAGTCATAACCTTCAGCAGTTCTCATGGCGGTGAAGCGAAACTTACACACGACTTCTTGGGTTTCTGACATGGATACTATTGTTTCCAAGGAAAGACTTAAGGTTTTAATATATAAAGAAGAACATGGAATTTTAGTTACTTGTCGGGCTGAGGCACGAGACAAGGCTCCCCGCATTCATCCGTGTCGATGAAGCTATAGTTTGAAGTTAAGGTTTAAGGTTAAGGTTTGAAGTAAAAGATTATGCTGAGCATATCTGCTAAGCAACGTTGCTAATCATGTTGAACATAGATGTGCACAAGCCTGTTAACGACTATGTTGAACATAGATGTTGAACATAAATTTGGCTCAGAGTCGGGTAAGAGCATCACATCTCGGTCAGTTGAGAGGAACTTCATCATAGCCGAGATGTAGGGTTCATGTTCGTGAGTCCGCTTGTTTTGACTTATCAATGGGCAAGTAACATAAAAGGGTTATTCTTTCAAGACAGTTGGGTTTGAACGAATTTTTCGAGAACCTGAACGCCTAAGAGTTCCCGTGCAACTTCCGCTTCTTCCTTAGAGAATTTGATGGGATTGTTGAAGCGCCATTGATTAGCCTCTAAAGTCGCAAGGAATCCTTGGAGCAAAACCACTTTTTTTTGTAGTCTACGCAGAGTTGACGGTTCAGTGTGTCCAAACGCTTGTTCAATGGCACGCTGCGAAACATCACAACTGTTCTTTGCGGACCTGCCAAGGTCTACTTCTCTTGTGACTTGTTCAAACTCTGAACACTTCCGAACCCAAATTTCACAAGGCAAAACTTCAAGCCAACGAAGTTTCTTAGCCTTCTCAAACTGCTTCTCATCCAAGACTAGAATGCTCTTGCCAAAAGTTAAGAGCGCACTACAAATCTGGTTTCTCAGTCGGTCATCAAGTTTGTCCTCGTCAGATTTCAACTCTACGGGAATAACATCATGGATGACGCCGCCGAAACGAATAAACAACACTAAATCGAAGCTGCCATAATCGGCTTCCTTCGCCACAACAACGTCGCATGGACCCCTGTTCTTGTCAGCCCAAGAGTCGAAGCAGAACCGCGTAGGACGCTTAGAATTAATAAAGTTGACGAAGGCATAACGCAATTGAGCCTCGTTCATTCTGTTCACTCCTTCAAAACAGCAGAAGCAGCCTCTAAGCGTTTACGCCACAAAGTCTTAACCTCTTCTAGAAGGGCCGGGTCAGAGAGTTCCGTCCAAGTTAAAATTCCCACAGTCCCATGCTTCTTACTGTAGCCCTCAGCCTCAGCCACACTACGAGGAAGACGCCCACCTAGAGCCTTCTCGTAAACGTCCAAATCAACACGTTCACTTTCAAGCGCCTTCACACTTTCGAGGTAGGCGAACATGCCACAGCAAGGACAGCGAACCGAAACTTTAGTCACCATTCTCATGTCAACCCCATTTTCTTTTCGTATGGTTCAGTTGTGCCAGCATACATATCAAGCGTCGAATCCTCAACTATGCCACTGAACTGTTTAAGGTCTTCCTTGCTGAAGTGGTAGTCCTCAACAAGTTGCTTGAGACGTTCAGATCGGAGACGGTGATTCCATAAACCAAGAGGAATGCGAACCTTCCGGCCTATGTCTGTTAAGTGTGTTAGAGCGCAACGAGCTGAAATGGGTTTACGAGTGTTCTGGTTCTGGAAAAGGAAAGCATGTTCAACGCGGAGACGACGGAGAACGTAAGGTGTAGTGAGCTCGGACCGGGGAAATCTGAAGGGTTTACGCAAAGCCTCAACCTTCCTAGTCTTGTAGTGTTTCTTCCCTGCAAAGACTAGGTTGGCGCCACAGTTTGTGCAGACAGCCTCAAACTTTTCGTTCATGGTGTGGCAGCGCATGCATTCAATAGTGGTGTCTTCTTTCTTCCAACGTTTGCTGAGAGGCATATCGTTAACTTCAATGAAGGCTTCAGACAGTTTGAAATTTTGGCGTGTCAACGTAAGAACCTCGTTGATTCTTCCACAAGTAGCGAAGGCAACAGCGACCAAATCAGCGAATAAGTAAGTATCCTTGAAATTTGTTTTTGGATGCGTCTCCGCATATTCGATTATTACCGTCAATTTCGGCCAACCCATAAACTTTTGGAGATCCGTAACTTTTCTTTTCAAATTTTCACCTTGCGAATTATGAGCGTCACCTGGTAGCTCTGAACCTTAAGTTTTCCATGCCTCAGCATTTAAAACTTTCCGATTAAGAGGATTATCGGAAAGCGTATTTTATACTTTCGGTATACCGAAATTGTTAAACGGGTTCGGTTATCTGGAACGGTTAAAGTGGCCAAGTTGTAGATGTGTTGGACAGTTTGAATGGATAGGATCTGTAGAACAAAAATACAATGTAGATGTGTTGAACATTTAAGGATGCATGTTTATTAAGATGTAAGATAAAGTGTTTAGTGTCGAATGCGGGGAGCATTTGATAATGTGGCGTCCGAATAATCGGGTCAATGCGATCCCATGATTCGGATTAAGTAAGCCAGATGCAGCGCACTGAGGAAGTGTCGTAACGTCTGGACCTCCCAAAATGGCAGCCCGCAAGGCCTAAAGACGTGCACGGAGTCAACGCCTAATGAGGCGAACCGACACGATTACAGCCTAACGCAAAAGCATAACCTCGCCTCAAGGCGAGACAGCCGTAAGGGATGCAGCCGAAGAAGGTTAAGCCGTGTGCGTGTCGTGTTCTGAGTTAGAGACGCCGTTTAGACGGGAAAAATCTAAACGGTGCGTTTGACACCCTAGACGCTTAAAGTCTCCTACCTTCAGAATGGTAACGTTTTGAAGGTTGCCTAACACTATCACAGTTAGACGCCTAGACGGTTCGCAAAGTAGGCGGCAAGAGAGGGTTTTTCCCGAAGCAGTCGCCCAGCTCCCTTAATTGAAAGGGATTCGCCGACCTTACCGACTAGAAACGAGGCTATGGACGAAAAGGGAAACTGTGAAGACATTGAAGGCACGGCTAAGGCACGGCTTACGCTAGGGTGTTAATCTTGTCGAAAAGTCAAAAACGTTGCCCTATGTGTAACGTCGCCATAGAAGACAGCCAACGAACATGTGAAGGTTGCAGTAAGGTTCTAAAAGCAAACCCGCACCTGTGCGTTACCGACTTCATGTAAACCCTTTTTTCTCTTAGGGTGTGTTTTCCTTGAACGCTCTAGAGAAATGGCGTTTAAAACTAATCTGTGAAAAGTTTAGCATAGACATACAAGAAATCGACGATTCCATAACATACGACGAGAACAAGAAACATCTAAACGAGTTTGTGCAGCGTAGCCCTGAAGACCTAGCGAAGGAATACGGGAGAATCTTAAGCATCATGGAGAAGGAGATTAGCACAAGTGAGCGTTACGGAGTTATTCCCGAATCTGAAGAGCAACCTCTTCTAATGCACAAAAGCATCTTTTTATTGAAGGCTAGAAGCATTAACTTAGTGAAGGCGTATCTTAAGCCCTACGAGAAGAACCTACAGTTTTTCAAAAGAAGTTACCTAGTCATCACGGCGCAAATCACTGAGACAACAACCATAATACAAACGCTAGAGAACAGAGGCGTCAAAGTTGACTTAGTAGGCCGCTCAATGGTTTATCAGAAAGTTTGGCAGTGGATACCTTCACAAGGCTGGCGCAAAACCGTTTAAACCTTTCTCTTTTTTTCATGGGTGCGTTGCGAATAGACGCAACACCTAACCGTATCCTTACGGGAAGAGGGGTAAGACGAACTTACCGCACCTCAAAAAGGGTGATGTTTCTAGCGGGGTCCCTCCTTTTCTGTGGACGCCACAAACCCGTTAGAAACTCGCCTCTAAGGGTGAAAAAGTGCGATACTCCCTTAAAGAATTAAAGGCAAAGCCGATACTAGCAACAGGACAAGCCGACGACCTCAAAATCGACACGGGCAAAACAAGAATATGGTTAAGCCGTTGCACAGTCGAAGACGGCGAACCATACGACAATAAAGTAACAGTTGAGAAACTCATTAATGGCAAATGGGAAATAGTTGAAACATACCAAGCACAATAACCTCTTTTTTTCTAAATGGGTGAAAAACATGACGAACTTAGAATTTGTCTGGACGGTTAGCAAAGCAAGAGACACATACGGCTACAACATAATGACGCTCTACGTGGATGGCAAGAAAGTGGCTTCCTGCAACGGCGGCGGCTACGACATGAAAGGCACAGTTTTAGGCAATTGGGTAGCCATTCGCTTCAAAGACGACCTGCTAAAGTTGAGTCAGAAATTTATCGGTCTGACATTCCACGACCCAACATTTGACGCTGGAAAAGCTGTTATCGAAGGCCAAACCGTCGAAGAACGAGAAAAACAGGGCGAGTCTTTCGGACTTGAACGCTATCAAGCCTTTTACGCCGCCTCAAGCGAGCTGCCAACAGAAAAACACATAGTCCCACGCATTGACGGTGCGACAGGGTTCACTAGCGTCGAGAGAATCCTAAAAGCTGTAGGATACTCGTTGACGTCGATTCCTACGAGAAGCCAAAAACGAGACATCTACACACTAGAAAAAATCTAAACCCCCTCTTTTTTCTAATGGGTGTAAAATATGGGATGGTCTTGCACTAAAGAAGCAGGCGACGTTATGGACAGAATCTTTGAAATAACCCGAAAGCAAACACAAACTAGCGGAGTCTTTTACCTAGATGGAAAATACTACAATTTAGAACCTTCAAACGTCGAACATGAGGACGGCGCAATCACGGGAACAATTTCCCTCTTTGAACAGTATGATCCAAACGCTGAAAGGCTCACAGTAGTTAAATTTGAATCGTTCAGAATTGAACCCGACGGCACAATTTCAAGAGGGGCAAAACTGAAAAAACTACTTAGTGAAGCCTAATCCTCTCTTTTTTTCTGTATGGGTGAAAACCTTGACTAAACGTATCTTCATGAAGTTTTGCCCTAAATGTAAAAGGCGAACTCCAATGATGCTCTGGGCGTTAGGTTACGCAGAAGCCCCAGACACGGCCAAATGCGCTGTCTGTGAAACCGAGTGGGTTCTAGACGAAAACAATAATTTAACCCTAGATTTCATTGAACACAACGATAAAATAGATTGGAAACTCGCTTTAGAGCGTATGCGGAAACAAGCTCCTTAGTTTTTTTCTATTTGGGTGAAAAACATGGCTAAGGAACTAAAAAAGGAACTTGACACAGTCTACAGCGAAATTCAAGAAGTCAAGGCACGGCTTTTTGAGATAGAGCAAATGGCAGGTTCAATGAAGCAGAGACTTGAAACAGCTGAGAAAGCCCTAAACGAAATATACGCCTTCTACAAACTCTAAACCCCCTTCTTTTTTCTATGGGTGAAAAAGTTGAGTAAGAAACATTTTCCAATGCCAGGAGACATAGTAATAGCCATTAAAAGCGACGACACTTTGATTAAGACAGGCGCAAAAGGTGTTATAGAAGGCGTCGAAGGTCAAAGAAGAAGAGAATACTCAGTGCTTTTCAATTGGTCCCCGCTTCCTTGGTGGGATAAAGGAGTAATCGACTCTTCAGGTGGACCCAGCAGAATAATTAGAGCCTCACAACTAACATATAGGGAACGTGTCAAGCAGGATTTTCATTATTTCCCGCATCTTCCAGGCGCAGACTTAGCCGAAGTCAAGACACATAGAGTTTCATGTTGGGAAGTCGATTTAACACCTCAACGCTGTCGCTACTGTGGAAACATGAAGCCTTACGGTGATGAAGGTTCAATGAAATGTGAAAAAGGTCTCTCCAAAACAGACAAAGACGCTAAAACATGCCCCGAATATTTTTCCTTCAAATAATCCCCTCTTTTTTCTATTGGGTGATTTCTATGAAGTTAACTAAAAAGCAGTTTACGGAACTACAAAACAGGCATATCGGTGGTGGATGGCTAGTTTTTCGCAGCGATAAAAACACAGTAACAACAATAGACATTTACATCAAAGACGGCATCCTAAGAAATGCAAACACGGGAAAACCAATAGACAAACTAGACACTAACGAAAATGAATAGCCCCTCTTTTTTTCTATTTTGGGTGAAACGGTTTGACTGAAGCAGATCTATTGCTTACGCTGATCGAAGAAGCAAACTACAACTACGACAACATCAAGAAAGTCGTGCAGACCAAAATCGACGAGGCTCAGAAACAAATCAACGAGTTAAAAGCCATGAGTCAAGAACAGTTCTTAGCCATGATTTCAAAGTCTATCTTCGGCGTAGCCATGAAAGAATACTACATCGGAAACTTAGAGAAACAAATCAAGAGGCTCAAGGACATTCCTGAACACATCGACAACCTCCTGGAGTATTGGAGAGACAGCAAATTCATCTTTAACGAAAGCATCAAATTCTACAAGCCGTATGTTCGACAGCTGAAGCAGGCGTTTCAAAAATTAGGCGAAAGCAGATTCAACAGCAAACTCTCCTCTTTTTCTGTTTGGGTGAAAACCTTGACTGAACTAATAGTTGAAGAAGTCGAAGAAATATGGACACAACTAGCCGAGCATTTCGCTGACCGCTTCGATTTCCCCGATGCCATAAACCGTGCAACCACAATCTTCAGCAAATACTACTTGAACATTGGAGAGGAAACTGATGCAGTTGTGGAATGAATTGACGGCGAAAGACAAGAAAAAACTTAGACGCATACCACCAACCTACGACTGCACACACGGCGGAGTTATTCGACTTCGCCAATAACCATTTTTTTCTGTTGGGTGAAAAAATTGAGTAAGAAGGAAAGACCAAGAGTCCAACGAGAACCACAACCTCACTTTGGAAAAATCCAAGACGACCTCTCAGTAATACTCGTCGTAGAGCCGATTCCAGAAAAGAAGCCATCACGACTCAAACGCATACTAAACCGCATCAAGAAGCAGTAGCCATCCTTCTACTCTCTCTTTTTTTCTTTTTTGGGTGAAAAAGTGAAACCAGCAAAAATGATGAAGAAGCAACCAACACTAGGCGAACTATTCAGAGGCACAGTGTTAGACACATATATTGAAGCAGCACGAGTTCGGCCACTAACAGACTTCATAACGCCTAAATCATGGATTCAACCCATCTTAGAATACATCACAGAGCAGACCGCGCAGGTAGGTTGGGCCTCGAGGGAAGATGTGGTCAACGAGTTTAAGAGGCGCGGCGCCAAAGAAGAAGAAGTCAAGCAGGTCCTAGCGCAACTTGAACGGGAAGGCACGATCTACACGCCTAGAGAAGGCTTCCTCAAAAAAACCTAGCCTTTTTTCTATTTGGGTGTCCGCTCTAGCTTAGAGTCTAACGTAGCCTTTGCTCAACGGGTCTGAGACCTTGTTTCCGCCGTGAAAAAAGGCTACGCCTTTCCCTCCTTTGCAACTCTGACACCAAAGACTTTAGGCTAGACGGCGCCTAAAAAATACGATTTGGGTGAGAGCGAAAGGCGATGTTTTGAGAGATCTCCTCTCTCATTCAGCCATCGTTTTTCGCCTTCACCTGTTACTGTTGGGAGTAAATCCCTTGACTGAAAATCCAGAAAACAAGCCGAAAGATGTAGCAGATCCCAAACTAGACTCTCAACCATCACAGCCTACGGGTCCTCAAACACCGGGACCGCAAACAGCACCACCGCAAACAGCACCACCGCAAACAGCACCACCGCAAACAGCACCACCGCAAACAGCAACCCTGAAGCCTAGTGAGGAGCCGAAGAAGAACCTAACGCCTATCTTCAGTTTGAAGTTGAAGGCGAAGATTCTAGAAGCCATCCTCACAGCCATCGCCGTCATAATCGACGAAGCCACATTCACGATTTCAGCTGCCAGCGTAAACTTGAGAGCGATGGATCCATCTCGCGTCGTAATGATTGTCTTTGGCTACCCGAAAGAAGCATTTGACGAGTTTGCTGTTGACCGCGAAGGAAAAATAACGTTCAACATAGCAGAAGCCCTCAAGATAGTGAAACGTGCAAGCAAAGATGAGACAGTGGAATTCGTAATGTCCAACGAAGCCACGTTAGGCAGACTATTGCTTACTATCAAGGTTCACGGAAAATACGAGCGCGTCTTCACGTTGCCCATCTTGGAATCCTCTGAAGAGGAACTTCCCGAACCCAAAATCAACTTCGACACCACAGTTAAAATGACAGCTGACGCTTTAAACAACGCTGTCCAAGACACCGCTTTGGTCAGCGATCATGTGAAGGTCATAGCGTCCAGCGAAGTTTTAGAGTTTGCTGCTGCGGGCGACACAAACGAAGCACAAGTGAAGTTCGTGAAGGGCTTAAGTGAAGGGCTACTCGAAATCAGCAAGCAAGACATGAACAACGCAACTAAAGCCGTGTTCAGCCTCAGCTACTTAACTGAGATGGCGAAGAAACTCGTTGACGTGGCTGACACAGTAACCTTAGAATACGCGACCGATATGCCCATGAAGATTCAGGCGCAAAACGTGAAAGGCTCAATGGTGTTTTACCAAGCGCCACGAATTGAGGTAGAGTAGGCACCAAAGCAACATCAATCTTCCCTTCCTTTTTTTGTTATGGGTGTAAGATTATGAGAGAGCAGCTAGCAAAACTTCATGGCGCGCGCCGACGTTTCCAAGGCATCTTCGTGCGGTTCGGAACAAAGTCGGGCTACAAAGGACCCTTAACTACGATTCTGCTGAAAGACGTCGTTGATGTCGCCTCCAGCAAACTCGTTTCAGATCACTTGTGGTTCACGATGGGCAAGCAATTTGAAGGCTTAGACTTGAAGGAAGGCGACGTCGTGCGATTTAACGCGCGCGTCACAGAATACGAGAAAGGCTACAAGGGACGACAAGACGAAGACGCCTACAACTACAAACCGATACAACGCGACTATAGACTGAGCTTTCCAACTCAGTTCATCAAAATGCCGAAGCCGTCTAGTCATAGTCTCCAAACTTTTTCTCATGGGTGAAACATTCATGTGGAAATGGCTTAAGTATCAATGGCACTACCTTCACCTCCGCTTCCGAGTAGGCTTCTACCCGCAAGACGCCAAAATGCTAGCCAGAAGCAGAGTCTACGACAACTAATCTTCCCCATCCTTTTTTTCTGTTAGGGTGAATCTCACAGTAATACTTATTTAACAATGAATGGACAATATATGTGGAGTGTGCGCCATCATTGAAAACTCAAAACCTACTCATAACTAACATCTTGATAACTGCCATAAGTTTCCTCATCCTCTACTACTTTGATACTCCCATCGAATTAATTGGAGCAGCAGGGATAGCGTGGACGCTAATTTCAACCGCAGAGCAGATTCGGAAATTAAGAAAACAAACCATCTCTTTTTCTCAAGGGTGAAAATATGCCTATCTATACAACCTATCTGGGCTTCCTCAACAAGCACGGCGGCGCCAACAAAGTCGGAATGAAAATCGGATCATGTTTCGTCTACTACGTGATGAGGAACAGAGGCAACAACGAAGTCGCACCTGGCGAATGGCTCTATGGCTTCCTCAAGTTGTGGAAGGTAACGAGAACGAAGGAAACTTTAGACGAACTCTGGAAGCAATATGAAGAAAACTACCTCATACAAATCGGCCTCAGCAAAGCCGCTCAAGAATGGATGGAGAAGCGCGCGGGCGAAGCCAAACTAGGTAACATCCTCTTGGTATGCTTCGAGAAAGACATCGCCCACTGCCACAGGCGATTACTCGCCGAAGAAATCGCTAGGCGTTTCGGCGCCGAATACAAAGGCGAAGTAGAAGAGCCAGCGCACATCTATAGCCTAGACGGAAAACCCGACAAATTCAACTATCAATAACCCCTTTTTTCTATTGGGTGAAAACATGAGACGTTTAACAAAAGACGCTTTCAAACTTCATTCCGTAACGATTTGTGAATTAAAGGGAGAAGCTTGCATGGATGATTGCCGTAAATGTCAAACAGCCATTGAACAACACAAAAAATTAAAGAAAGAGGAGAAGGGCTGAAACAATGCTCGGTCAACTCTACAGGCCTCGCGGACTCGCGTTAGAGACAGCCCAAGCAGTCCTCGAAACAGAGCAGGTCTTCGCGTGCAACGTGGCTTTTGGTTGCAGTAATTCCTGCCTCTACTGTTACGTGCCAAGATTCACGCGCCGAAGAAGAATCAACTGTGAAGTGAGGTTGCCAAAGAAGCCGCCAGTCGAGTTAGTCCAACATCAACTTGAGAAGCAGTGGCAATTCCATTGGACATCGAAACTAGGCGTTTTCCTCTCCTTCCTTACGGACCCGTTTCTTCCACAACTTTCAACCGAAACCGAAAAACTCATTTCATACTTGCTGGATCAGGGCGTTACAGTAGCCACATTGTCGAAACTGGATACATCATATTATTGGGTTAAGCAAGGCATGACGATAGTTTCGCTTGACTCAGATTTTTGGCGACGGTTTGAGCCGAATACGCTTCCTCTGCGATCAAGAGTTGAAGCGCTTGAACAATGCAAAGGAGAACGTGAATACGTTTGGTGTTCGATGGAGCCATATCCGCCCTCTGCAATTTACAAACAGAACCTTCAAGACTTGCTAGACGAACTCACCTTTGTCGACTTAATCGTCTTCGGAGTTTGGAATTACGACGCAAGAGCGAGGACTATCGAAGCAATCCACGACTACAAAGAAAATGTGGCTGTTCTCAAAGATTTTTGTAAAAGTAATGGAATAAGAGCGCATATTAAAAGTGATACGCTACGGCTAGTAGAGGAAAAAACATGAAAGTGAACATTCAATCGCAAGTATTCAAGTATCAAAGAAAGCCAAGGCTTGAAAAAATATGTGCGATGTGTAAAATTCTGTTCATTGTTTTTCCTTCTAACAATGAGGTGCGTTTCTGTTCAAAATCTTGTGCATCTCGATTCAGAATGTTACATAATAACCCGATGAAGATTCCACAAGTAGCTCAAAAACTGGCAAAATTAAAGATCCAAAAGATGTGTGAAATGTGCCGAAACGTGTTCGCTGTTCATCCTTCCAAAGGTGGTCAACGATTTTGCTCAAAATCATGCAGTGCAAAATTCCAACAAATAAACTTGCCTCATAAACCAAAAGGTTCACCGTTAACGCTTGAAGAACGGAAAAGAAGAAAGTCGGAACTAACAAAAAATGCTTGGAAACAAGGAAAATTTGCTAACAGAAACAATGCCCCAATCATACAGGCGATGATTAAGGCTAGAACACCAGAGCATGGAAGAAAAATATCAAAGGCAGTCAAACAACGTTATGCCCTTGACACAGAGAGAAAATATGGTTTTAGAGCTAGCCTTCACCTTTCTTGTTCTGAAAAAACGAAAGCAAAATTATCAGCAATCTCTTTGAGACAATGGCAAACCATGACGGAAAAGCAACAAATAGAGAAAATCTCAAAACTACGAAAGGGTTTCCACGATAAAGTAGGAACAATGGTTAAGATTATCAACTACGACGAAAAAACATTTTTCCACCCTAACGAAATCAAATGCTACGAGTTTCTGCTGTCAATGGGGTTACGACGTGAATCAATAATAGTTAATTTTCCTCTTGGATTAAAAAACATAGATTTCTTTGTTAATAACGCATTCTTTTGGGAACACCACATCTGCAACGCTTTTGATAATTTGTCAAAAGAGGAATATTTTAAGAAAAGACGAGAAATTCTAGACAGCAACGGATATGACAAATATCCTCTCATAGTCACTATTTCAAACGACGAGCTTAACGATGATTTAAAGACTCAAATACTCAAGTTCATAGCAAAGGAGAAGTAACCATGACTCCGCAGTTCAAAGAACCACGTGAAGGCTGGGGTTTTCCACAACGTTCACAAAAAGCACATTACTTCACTGAAGATGGACGAAGCCTATGTGGCAAATGGGGATTCTATCATGGAGACGTTGAACAGGGCAACGGTGATAGCGCAGATAACTGCACCGCCTGCAAGAAGGCTCTTCAGAGAAGAAAAGCCAAAGAAGTAAGCAACAAACTTTCAAAGGATAGAAAAATTCAATGGTAGCACGCGCGCTATGGGTGATGAATACGCCAAGAAAAAAGCCTGAAGACTGCGACCACTTCACAGTTCGCAGAATCCTAGATTCGTGGGAATGTTTGGACTGTGGATTAGAGTTCGTGCCTAAGAAACGGACTTAGAACTCACAAACCCTTTTTTTTCTGTTTTGGGTGAAGTTAAATGGGAAATATCTATGAGGAAATTGATAAGGTAAAAAAACGCATGCGCGAAGTTCTTGGATACTCGGAAGCTCAAGTGGAATTGATTGAACAATTAATTGCCTTGATGATACGAATGCACGTGGAAGACTACGACCATTAGAAGGTGCCCTGATTTTCCTTTTTTTCTCTTTGGGTGAAGGAATAAACCTTTAATAAATGGTTAACCATGAATCTATAAAGAGGTTAGACGATGGACATCTGGATAGTGCCTATCGCAATCATGCTTGGTTTCGGAGGTTTCGTGTTATTGCTCGTCATATTAGCTCTCCTCAACAAACTTCCACCAGACGAAGGAGGATATTGATGGGTGGGAAAGGTTTCTTGGAGGAGTCGGTCCAGAACTCCTTTTTGGCATGTGCGACCTCGCCGAAGGATTCGGACGCCACAACGACTCTGCCAAGAAGCCCCCAAAACCAAAAAAGGGTGAAAACATGCCAATTGACAACCTCGACGAAGCATTAAGGGACTTTCAAAACAAAACAGGATTTCGACGCATTCGTTTCCTATACAAAAAAGACATAAAACTCGGAGCAGTTTTCATGCGTCCAGAAAAACCCTTCGAGAAATACGCCGTAACATTCAAACGTGACTGGTATAAAGACTTTGGATTCCACTTTCCAAATTGTCCAGATAGAGGTCGGGGCCAAATAACAAGTCTAAACTTGCTTCTCTACTGTGAAAAAGAACATATTGCCTACATCGTGGCGGTCATGCCAAACGAAGTAGCCTACAAAATAGTGACTCTGGAATTCCTAAACTACTATCGTCAACATCATACAAGTGTGCCTCATCTGCCAAGTGAAGTAGCCTCTCCAATCAAAATGTGGATTAGACTATACCCAAAATTGCCTTAAAGAAAGGGTGAAAACATGACGATAATATTCTCTTGTGACAAATGCGGTGCGGAAGTCGAAATCTACGGCGCAGACATCAAACATCGCGGAATTACAGACTATACCTTCTCTATTTACTGCAATAGGTGTAAACAACGAATGCGGAAAAAACAAACAGTGAAATAAGCAACCATTCCCTCTTTTTTATGTTAGGGTGATGAATAATGGCTCAAATATCAATCTTGCCGAAAGGAAAACTGCTAAAGGAAGAGACAACCGCCTTCGACTTGGAACACTTTGAATATTGGGACGGAACACAACTATTACGAATAATACATTATGCTGGAAAAGAGATCATTAGCATCTTTGGAAGAACAGTAAGCCTAAAAGAACTACGCGACTTCGCGAATAGTCACGCGCTATCGGAAATTAATCGCAAAACTTAATGCCTTTGTCGGTCAAAGAAAGTATTTGGTGTCTTCATGGTTGTAACTGTAAGAGATGATTTCTGCAAAATGCTAGGTAAGATTCGAGATGATGAAATCATCGCTTATCAGAGTTATAATGGTCTAATGAGTGACTTTTACCTTGTCAAAGAGTTTGCAAAGGCTGAAGATAAGGACCTGAATGAATTAACCACCGGAATCTTGAAAATGCTTGAGGCAAATGAGGAGTCACATCTTGCACTGATAAGACTAATTGGTTCTATCCAATGTAGCGAAGCCAGACTTAAAGCACAACAAGTCATCTAATTTTTTTCTTAGGGGTGCTCAAGTGAGCGAGCAGAACGTTAAGTTCATTTTGATTGTTGCTGAAGGTTGCGACGGCTGCGAAGAGGCACTTCAAAAGGCGAAGGGCGACGGACGAATCGAAGTTTTAGACGCCGCGAAAGACAAGCGCGCCTTAGACATTCTGCATGCGTTGGGGTTAGAAGCCGTGCCCGTAGTGGTCGCATTGAATGAAAAACTCAACAAGGTATGCGCGCTTATGGAAGACAAAAAAGAGAAATGCGTTGACTACAGCACCGTAAGTAAGGAAGAGTAGGCATGGCTCAGTGCGCTCAATGCGGAAAAGAAAAAGAGCTGAAGCCTAACGGTCTCTGCGAAGAATGTGCAAAAGAATGTGCAGCATGGAGTCTCATCGACGAAGCGGAGCAAATTTGAATGCCAGAAAGTTATCAATGCAAAATCTGCCCTAACTATCCTTTCTGCTCAACCTTTCGCGGAGAAGAAGTTATGGTTAGCTCTCCATGTCCCTACGAAGTTCTGAACAATGGGAAAGTTCAAAAACCCGCACAGCCTATTAGAATTGGGAAGCAATAATGGTTAAACGTTACATACTGATTGTTGCTGAAGGATGCGGAGGATGTTCCGAAGCGAAGAAGCAAATGGAAGGCGACGACCGCGTTCAAGTTTTAGACGTGACGAAAAGCCTCTATGCAGCAGACATTGTTAGGCAACTGGGAATCTATAAAGTGCCATTGCTTGTTGAGGTTGATGAGAAAGAAGATAAAGTGTGCAGTTTAGACCCGAATGTGAAGCCAGTCTGCACAAAAGAAAGCGTGTTGGTTAAGGACCATGCCTGAACTCTTAGTCATAATGTTTAAGGGGTGCGGAGAACCCTGCGCCGACATAATGCGCCAACTAAATGAGCCTTCAATGAGAAAGTTTCTGAAGGAATCACATGGAATAGATAAAATTCGGGAACTCGATGGCGAATCAGATGACCTAGCAGCTAAAATCTTGATTAGCACCGAACAGTATGAAATGCCATTAATCGCCACCGTAAAAGATAAGAAAGTGTGTGTTTTCAAGTTGGACCCGTTGGTAATTGAACGCTGCGTCGAATTGAAAGACGTCCCGAAGTGATTAGCTTGTATCCTTACGTTAGAGAACAAACGCGACAGAAAATCTTAGGCTTAATAAAAGAAGAGAAGAAAACTGCAACTGAGAAAGGCGACATCCAAACAATCATAGAACTAAACAAGATGGAAAAAGTCATTGAGACAGGCGGCGGAATCTTCAAGCGAGAAAACCCCTACATCAATTTTATGCAGCCATGTCTACTCGATGGAGCCGGGGAAAAAAGCCTCAGCCTAGGCGAAGTCCAAAAGAAAATGAAGGCGTGCGCGGAAAAATGGACTAAACTTTCAGAAGAAGAAAAAAAGAGGTTGGGGAAAGGCAGATACGAAGTCGTGAATCTGCCTTAACTACTTTTTACATCCGGATCGGGCAGATTTGAAGGCGGTTTGAACCGCGCCTAGACTCGCGTGCTTTTTGCCAGCCAATGCACTAGCCATACAACTCGTAATGGCTAGGAGCCGTGGACTCTTCATAATGTTCTTAGTCGACCTTGTTTGTCTTAGACCAAGATGGCCTCCACCTAAATCCTTGCGGATTTTCTTGGTGACAACCATCATGCCCGAAGCACGAACATCAATGCTATGTCTCGACATTTCTAGACACCTTGAATACTTTAATGGGAAATCTATTAAATAAGTAATGCTCCTAAAATGTCTAGGTTTGTCTAATTGCCAAAAATTAGTCCAATAGACCCAAAACAAACACAAGTGATCGTGAAGAGACTCAACTACGAAATGATAGCGGGCTACTTAAAGGAGTATCCAGCAGGTGTCTTCATCGAGAATATAGACCGCAAAACAGCGTATTGGGCCAAGCGGAGACTAGAACAATTAACGAAGCAGCCAATCACAAGCCACCCAGTGCAGACGACAGACAAGCGTGAAGGTTACGAGTTCAAGTTTTCAATAGAAAACGTAAAATAAACTGAGGGCATACTTGTTTCTGATAGGTATGGACGCCACTTTAGAACAGGTTTGTCGAGAACTAAAACTGGATGAGGAGCAATGCACGGTTCTAGAGGAGTTTCTTCCATCAATTTGTCCACCATGCGAAGTGGCAGAGGCTAAGAAAACCCGAAAAAGAAGCCCATATCAAGAACACTTGTCGGTCTGCCTCAAAAAGAAGGGCATAAAGAAGTTTGGAGAAGCAGGCGAAGCGTTGAAGGGCTGCGCTCAAGAGTGGCGTGAAAAGAAGGCCAAGGAGAAAGTTTAGAATGCCAGAGAAAAAAGACTTCTGCACATTATTAAGCGAACAAATCATAGACGAGAGGAAGGCTGACAAAACTTACATGCTCTTGCTAGACTTGTTTGATGGGGAAAGAGACCTGCTTGTGCCAGATGAAATAAAGGGGACACCAGCAGAACGCATTTTTCGTGGCGTAATCGAAGAGATAGCCAGAACTGAAGGAAAACATGCAGAAAGCCTTGAGCATGTAAGGAAGGAGTTCTGCGTTCCAAAGGAAAAATAAAATAAGCGCAAAAGCCACACTCTTCTACAGTGACCGTTTATGGATTCGCCTGAGCCTGAGATTATTCCGCCCGGTCTCCGTAAGCGTTGGGAAGAGTTTGGTGAGCTCTCACGCAAATGCTGGATAGAAGCCAAGAAGAAAGAGGTCTCCGCTGCAAAGCAGTTTCCTGTATTTTGGGACTGCATGCGAGAAGGCGACCCAGCCGTATCGAAAGCAGAGATGGAAGAATGCCTACGTCTAGGTCGTCCGTTAGCGCCTCACCCCATCTGCGTGATTGCGCACACTGTTAAGGGTCTATCTGCTAGCGAAGCCGTTAAGAAATGCTTGGAAGAGGGCAGAGTGCATGGAATCTCGCTTTTGGCGTGCCGTGCAGCTAAAGCGGGAGAACTACCGTGAATTGGCTGCCATAACGCCTCAACGAGAGTTTGGAGTCTTCATCATCGGTCTCGCATGTTTCATTCTATTCCTTCTTGTCTACCTTGCGCCTTTTGAAGCGCAGGCTATTTTGTTCGTCGCCGTCATGTGGCTGATTGTCTTTATATTTGCGCCACTTGCCTATCTACTTCTAAGAAGCAGGAAACATAAATGACTGAGGAACTGTATCTGCTGTTGCTTTTCTTCATTGTCACGTTTGGACCCGTAATCGGCTTGTTCTTAACGGGGCTGCTAGCAGACCGTTTTGTAATAAGGAAGATCATGAAGAATCCCAAAGTTGAAAAACTCATGGTTGCGGTTGAAACACTGGCGAATCACGCTGACAAGTTAGACAAGCTACTTCTCTACGCTGAGAAAATCGCTGAAAACCAAAAAGAGAACGGTTAATGTTCTTGTCTCTCTACTTCTTTCATGCGTTCCAAGAAATCCTGTAGGCTTGGAACAATTTTAGCCTCAATAATCATCATCTTCATGTTGTGTCCAGGGCGCTTGTTTACCGCGATGAATTTGTATTCAGCGAGGAATTCAAGAGTTATTTGAAGTTTAGTATATGACCAATCCTTTATTGAAGGATGATTTATCAGTTCGTTGACAGTGTGCCAATGACCATCTTCAAGAAGCATTAACACTTCATCAATCATTTTTCATCCCTCAACTGATGATGCTTAGTCATTATCTTGTTCATTTCTTCACTCACGTCTTTACCTGTCCAAACAGCTTCATGCCCACGCACAAGACAGCGTCGATCACGATGCAAACTCAACGAGCAACGTCTCTCGCTCCAAACCGTTATTATAACGTGGAATTTCCCGCGTTTGTATTCATGAGGAGACTTATAGAAACGGTAGCCTAACAAAGTTAACGTCCGCACAAGACGGTTTACGCTGCCACCCCGAAAGTTCTTATGCATTCTTTCTCCAATGGAAATGGAGGGATAGCCTTAAAAAACAGTATGAAAAACTGTTCTAGAACATTACTGCTTCGACTTCCGCTTAATCAATTAAGAATAAACATGTAACTTAATAGAACTTTGAAAGATTTTTTATAGACAAAACTTCTAGTATAGTTATAGTGAGAAAATGTCTGTTGAAACCAAAACCAAAGCCATATTGCTGACCGCAGCCGTCCTAGCGTTACTTCTAGCTACACTCATAGGCTTAGTCTACTTCCGAAGAATCTCGTCAGTCGGCGTAATCAAAACTGTTGGATGCGATGTTTTCTGGGACAGCGCCTTAACACAGACAGTAACAAGCATCGACTGGGGCATGGTTGAACCTGGAAGCCAAAACAACCAATCAGTCTATATCAAGAACACAAGTAATGTGCCAGCAAAATTAACCTTGGGAACACAAAATTGGAATCCAACAGTTGCAAGCGACTACATAACTCTGTTCTGGAACTACGATAACCGCACACTAAGCGTTGGCGAAGCAATCTTTGTCAAGTTCACCCTCGCCGTTGCCTCGAACATCACTGGAGTAACAAACTTTAACTTCGATATTGTCATCATAACTGTAGGATAGGGAAAGAAATGGTTCTAATAGGCGACCCAGAATTGACGAGGCTTGTGCTATCGCTGTGGTATGCCATCATCGCAGGAATAATCTACAGTCTCATCGGCTACTTCAAACGCAAAGAAACAACCGAAACCTTCAGCGGCGAACTCTTCTTGACATCTGTAATCATCGGAGTCATCTCAGGCTTCGTAGCCTTCTACCTCAACATCACGCCTGAACAAGCTGTGCAGATGATCCTAGCTGAAACAGCGTTGCTATACTACATTGAAAACGTGGTGAAGGCAGTTTGGAGACGATGGATTCAACCCTGGCTTCAGAAAGCAACACCTAGTTAACGGAAACAGTCTTGGGATCTTGGCTTCGCATCGAGGAAGAACTGAAAAAAATACATCATAGACTCGACCACATAGAAAGTCTCTTAACTCTGAAGATAAAGCCTTCAACACCCAACTTTGAAAATGTTGCGCTCAAACTCGACGACCACCACAGATCCTCCTACCTAGAAGTAGTCAGAGTTGGAGAAGCAACGGCAACAGAAGTCGCCAGAGTAACAGGTCGAGTGCGCGCGATTGAGTCAACGCGACTTAACAGCCTAGTTCGCATGGGTTTTCTCCGGCGACGACATCGCGGAAGAGAAGTGGTGTTTTACGTGGAAAATGAGTCATAGACAGAGTCTACAGACTGCGTCTTCTAAAAATTTATACCTCTTCGGGTTCGGCTCACCGACCGAAATGGTTGTCGCCAAACTATACAAGTTCACGTCAATTCCTGCCTCTCATGAATCTCACGAAGCCATTCTTTTAGGCTGAAAGGCTTCAATTTCTCTTGCTTCGACACTTTTCCATCATCTTCCCTCGACAAAGTCTTCCGAAGCAGGTCCGTTGAAACCTTCAGGTCTTTCGTTGCCTCACCGATGCCTTTCATGACTTCCAAATGGAGTTTGATCTGTTCAGTAAGAGCGGTGATGGCTTCCGTTTGCGCCCCTAGAGCACGCAACTGAGGCTTAATCCAACTTGGCCAACCCTCAACCGCCTCAATATGTTCGGGATGACTGCCATCAGCCTTAATCGTTAACCCCAACGGGTCCTTGTAAAAGTCAATTTTAAACGGTGTAACAGGTCCTACCTTAAAGGTTCGATGACGCTCAGATGGAACAAGCAACCGCGACTTAACTTCAGCTCGCTTCGGGTCTAACCCGCCCTTCAAAAAAGCAATCAGAACATGCCTACGCAAAACCTCAAAATCCATCTCTTGACCAGCAAGAACCCGAACCGTCCCACTCTTAGGAAAAACCCTTACCGTAACAAACTCGTTGTGAAACTCCCTCATATTATTCCGATTAGGCACAACATACCACTCGTTAACAGGTCGGGGATCACTCAACCTCGGACGACGCCTCCCAGCAACAGCCCCCACAACCAAAAGCGTCGGCATATCCAAAGGCTTCTCCAAACTCCACTCAACCCGATGCGCAGCAAGAAGCGGCTTTGGGAGTCGCCCTAAAACCTTAGTGCCCATCCATTTTTTCAGGTTGCATTTCTCAACCGAAACCATGTTGCGGTATTTTTTGTAGTCTAAATCTAGGATGCGACAGACCTCTTTCGGGCTGGAATTAGGAAATTTCCAGAGGAACTTTCGTATGCGCTCTGTAACCCTTATCTCGACATTAGTAAGATAGCCGTCGCTGGGCAGTCTTCATTCCTTCTTGCCTCTGAGGCGAAAAATTGTTTTGGTCTAACTGCTAATTTAAGGTTAACAGTAAAGAAATTTACACTACCGCAAAAAGAATTTAGAGTAGTTTCCAGTGGAAATTAAGGGGTTACTCCTCTTCTTCTTCCCATTCCTCTGAGCCTTCTTCGCCAGTGTCCTCTTCTTCCAATTCTTCTTCAGTGCTTTCCATCTTGTTCACCGCCTTACATGAATACGCTTACGTCAACTTCTTTAAATAAGAGCTTTCTCCTCATTGCAAAGTCTTTCAAAAAGAAAGTCAATCAAGTTGGAGACATCGGCACATTCCATCTTTGCTTCTTCGATGTCCTTCTTTACCTTAATTGCTTCAACCAATTCTCCAAATTCGTCAGTAAGCCATTCCAAAAGATGGTCATACGAAAAAACTTCATAGGGGTTTCTCGGATACTTCTTCTCTATAACAGCACGAAAGTTCTTCTCCATCTTCATCATAGCGAGTGTTTTCATTTTGTTTTTGCCTTCTCTACTTCTTTGTCCTCTGCTTCACAAGACTCAAGATACAGGTCACATTCAAAGCAGTTGCCAATACTGCGAAGGAAGGGGTCTATGCAAAACTCAGTTAGTCCATAATCGCAATCCGATTGGTCATCATCTTCTAAGATGTCTTCGCCACAGTAATACTCACTTTCTTCGCTCATGTTTTCGCCTTCTCTTGGAAATATGTTTTTGGTTTCCACCAACAATAACAGATACGTCTACAAAATACGCAATAATGTTCAAATGGAAAAGGTGCAATTACAGAATACAAACCTATCTCAGCGTAGATTTTGTTCAAGATTCCGCTTTTGTGGTCTATGCTGAATAGGAATACAGCCAATGGGTTTCTCATGGTTTCGCCTTCTCCTCTCGATATTCTTCTACCCAGAAACCCTCACCGCAATTCACGCACCTCGCCTTTTCTGGCAAGTAACTCCTTTTGTTCTCACAACCACAGTTACCACAAGTCAAAATATAGGTCATGTTTTCACTTTTTCCCATGTCTCCGACCTCTCAACATGCCAAAGAACTGTGCTAGCCGCTCAGCGGCTTCTGCTTGCGCCCGCTTCTTGTCTTGAGCGTCCTTATAGCCTTCCTTCTTCGCCAACCAATCAGGATTCGGCATAAAGTCGCCAAGCCTCCCTCGCACTTTAACTTCAGCCTTACAGCGTGGACAGTAACGTTCTCTTCGGTCAAGATGTTTCTTAGGGTTAACTGGAAATCGGTGGCCATTGGGACACTTAACTAAAATGGTCGCCATGAATATTCTTTAACTCCTATTAACCGTATTTGACCTTCAAGGGGTCTACGCCCAACTCTATCCATACTTTGCCGAAGGAAAAGCCAAAGTAAGCACGCATAACGTTAGCCATCAGGTGTAACGTGGGAAGGAAGATAGCAAATCCATTTCCTACAAAGACATCTATTTTCATTCCAGCATGTTTTCCGTGATGTTTTATTACCTTATATTCCATTCCTTCAGCAACTCCTCTTTCTCTTTAACAAGGTCACTCCATTCTTGACTAAATTTTCGATTTCCCTGAAGTTTCTGTAATCTTTTGTTTACTTCGTGTATCCTTTGCCTTCGCCTCATTATTTCTTTTAGGTTCATTCCTGTTAATTCTCCTCGAAAAGGCGTTTCAAAGTGCGTTGACATTCTTTCTCAAATTCTATGCCTAACTCAAACCAATAGAGAGGGTCTTTCCACTTTTTAGGTTCCCACTTTGTAGTTTTCGCCATACGGTTATTTCTCCTTAAGCGTGAATTCGCTCCTTAGCTTCTGGCTGCAACGAATACCAAATGTAGTTGCCTGTGCTCAGTTTCCTATAGAAAATGCCTTTTCCACAGAGTTCAAGCAACTCTTTATCAACGTCTTGGTCAGGATGAACCCAACCGTTGTTAGATAGTTCTTCAGATATTTCGCTCCGCTTGTGGCGCGTGTTGAAGAATCCTTTTAGCACTAAGGAAATTAGGCGTCCTTGCAAGGTAGTCGTGTCAGTCTTAACGTGTTCTTCAGGCCTCTGAAATTCAAAATGTGTAACTTTATGTTCAAGTTCAACAGACGTTGGAATCACGCCGCCGGCGCCTTCAACTTTCTGTTCGGTTAACCGAGCAGCAGAAACCTTCTGCGCAATCATCGCCTCAATCTTTTTTTCATCAACCTGTGGAATGATGGCAATAGATGATGCGACTTCCTTCACTTTATTCTCAACAAGAGCGTTCAGTTTCTCTTCATCCACACTAGGCGCCGTAATGCCCAACGCTTGGAATCCTTCCTTGATTTTGCGGTAAGCCTCATTCTCCTTCGATAAAACCTCATTTTGATTTTTTAGATCCTTCATTTCTAAGTCTTTCCTACCGATGCGCTCTGTTAGTCTGTCTCTCTCTGTTATGAGGTTCTCAACATCCCTCCTCAACTTTGTGTTCTGTTCTCCAGTAGCGCGTAGTGACTGCACCATGTTTTCTAACTCAGATATCCGTTCCTTTTTGGTTCTGTTGTCGGTTTGGAGGCGCCCTAACTCTTCAATCTCTCTCTTGGCCACGTCAGTTAGGAAAAGCCGTTTTAACATTGACTTGTAGCGTATGGGTCTTCCGCCATCATCAACGATGACGTCAAGTTGGAAAACACGGTTGATTTTGTCAACCAAATTTGCAACGACATCCTTGGAAGAGACCATGCGCGCAGCCAATTCTTCTCGCGTGTGCCCCGGCTCCCGCTCAACCCAAGTTAGCAGATCCCGAGCTTTCTCGTCGAGTTGAAGCATGCGGGTCTTCACTATGGGATGTTCCAGAACGTCTGTGATGGGCGCGGTTGGCTGCATGGCTTGAGAGCGACTTAACTTTTCAAGTTGAAGTTGTAGTTCGTCAATTTTCACCTTATACTTTCGCTCAGCTCTCTCCTCAGCAGTCCGCTGTAGAGTTTCAATTTTGCTTTCATATTTGTTTTTAAGTTCACTTTCAATTTTGGATCTGATTTCAGTAATGGGCGTAACTGTTGCCTTAGCCTTCTCGATCATTTGAGGTAATGTTTTTTGTAAGCCTTCAATAACCACCTGCAACTCTTTTGAAGATGAAGGAATGACGTCAGGAGTCATTCCCAAATGAGTGGTTTTCACCATTCCGACCTCTACGAATATTGGTTTAGACACCCAATCTCCAGCAAAACAGAACTGCCCCTTTTCCAAAGTTGGGAATCTTTCAACTAAATCGTGAGGTATCCGAGCGTATTTTTCCAGCACTTCAAGGTCAGCAGGCCACTCTATTCTGCCTACTGCTTTGTTAATACATTGGGACAAAATTCCCTTTGAAACCCATGCAGGACGATGAGAAATAAGAAGGATGCCGATGCCTCGTTTTGCACCTTTTTTAGCAATGTTTCGGAGAACCTCAACGCAAGTGGAAGTGGCTATGCCTCTTTCGCCACCGAATTCATCTGCCTCTTCTACAACAATTAGGTATGGTTTCCTCGCTGTTGTCTCCAAGAAGGAAAACCGTCGAAGGAACTTGTCGACATATTCCTTTCCAAGTTCAGTATCTGTTAGAGAAAGGTCAAGTATAGCAGATATATTGGCTTCTAAGACTTTTTCAGCCATGAATTCAGCCGTTTCAATTTGGAGCGGTATATCTTTTCCAATGATAAGAAATGGAAATTTCTCACGAAGCGAGACATATTCTCCCTCAACATCCAATATGATTAATCCGCAATGGCCGAAAACCTCTTCAGCGACTTTTCGAGCAGTCCAAGATTTACCGAAACGTGTGATTGACGCGATGAACGTTCTGCCTGTAACGACTTGGTTGACTTCTACCTTAAATGGTGTTTCAGTTCCCAAAATTTTGCCGATTTCAATTTCCGTCATAACTATGCCTCCGGACTTGAGCAATGAGAAGGGTTAATCGTTCTTGCTTACGTTCAATAGAAAAACCGATGTGTTCAGAGAAATGCTTGAAATTCTGTAAGCCGTAAATGACAAGAAAGGGGCATGTATGTGAATATGACAGAATCTTGCTTGACACTTGAAAATGTTTACTGAGAAGCCATTGGATGCTCTGTAGAAGTGAGATGTCCTTGTTGTAAAGCCGTATGCTAGCAGTGCATTTTTGTGGACTTCCTTCAGAATCGGCAAAGCCTCGAATAAACATGGCGACTGCTGGTCTTCCCAGTCCATCAACAATTGAAACGGCTTCAGCTAGATGTTTCTTACACCATAGATAGAAGCCCTTATGTCCTTTGCAGATGTCATATCCTTCAAAAAAACCCTTAGTTGTATCTCTTTTAATTGGCTTCACTTTAACTTCCTCGTTAAGAACCTGAGACAGACATTCGGAAAAAGCCTTAGCAAAGTCTTCATCTTTTACCTGTAAGGCAATAAAATAGTGGTCACGTCTTCGATTTGATACACATCCATCTCCCTTCAAAACACCGAGGACGTAGGCGAGAGAAAGACGGTTCTCTATTGTGAATGTCCTAACAATGCGATGTCCGTAAGCAGGTCTACTCAAGTAATTAATCGAGAACGGTTCTTCTGTGTTGAGGACTTTGCCAATTTCAAAACTCACGTCAAAACTCCCTCTTTGCTCAACTGTTCTCTAACAATTTTCATAGCCGCCATTGTTTCTTCAAGGCTCTTTGCTAGAATCGCTCGGTCTATTCTTACTTTAAATGGGCAGATTTGACAGAAAGTATGCAAAACCATCCATTCGTTGCTAAAGGCTCCTTTAAACGCGTCGGCGATCTTCATGACGATTTGGGCTTCATCAGTGCCCTTCAACAGAGGCGATTTAATGTATTTTTCAATGCCGCCTTGCATTGCTTTCCTAATTGGACATTTAATGTTGGGATAGAACACACAGGTCGGCCAGTCCTTCTTTTCGTCTTGTTCTTCGCTCATAAATATCTCCTGCCCCTCATTTGGCGTCTCCACTTGCTGTATTCGTCTATTGCGTCTCGCATCGCTTCATGCCGATTTCTTATTCTGTAAAGTGTGTTTCGAGCTGTGGAATACTCCATGCGGATGACATCGGCAGCATGTTTTAAAGCGTTCTTGTAGCCATCATTTATGGCTTTAATCAGTTCATCAACCAGTTCTTTCTCCCTTGGCGACCAAGCCACATGTGTTCCCATAGAGGCTACATCCAAGACAACATGAACCTAAGTAACTAGAATTTGTAGGCCATGTAACGTATTTAAGAGTTTAGGTAACTGGAAAAAAGAAACGTTAGAACTCTTAGTTCCTTTGGATAGGTTAGTTGGTTTAAAAATGGCTATTTGATTGTGCCTTCGGCTATGAGTAGGGCGGTGCCGATGAGGACGCGATAGGGCAGTTTCTTTTCTGTGGCTATTTTCATGAGGTCGTCTCCAAAGTTTTTTTCAAGTTGGATTACGAATTCGTCGTGTTTATGTTTGCTTCCATGCTTGGTTAACGCCCCGATTCTCTTGATGTTGTCTATCAGTGTTTCGCTGAAGTATTCTTGAATATTGAGTGGTTCAGGGTTGCCGCTTCTTGTTCTAGCTTCGCTTAAGGCGTCTTTCACGTAGACTTCCCAAAGGGTTGATACTTTCGTGTCTAAAGCGCCCATTTTGAAGCCGACTGTGTAAACCCATGCTAGGAAAGAGATTGCGCTCATGATGAGGCTTACAATCAATCCTGTTTCTTGGAGAGAGCTCACTTCTTTAACCTTCCTACCATCCAGCCTAAAGCCACTAGCAATGCCGTGCCTGCAATGAGAATCCACGCCACGTTGGGTAAGCCTAGTGGACCCGGTGCAAGCAGTGGTGTTGTCCATGCGACTATGCCTATGCCGACTAGAGCGAGAGCTGCTATGATGATGGGTATGAACGGCAGAATTATTATGCCGTCGATAGGCTTCATGACAACGTAGAAGTATCGGTCTTTGAAGCCGACTCGATCAATACTTTCACCTATCTCACTCTCTCCCAAGTGGGCTGCAACTTGTTTGGCTTGAGCGAGGCTCATGGGTCGATTTAAAGTGAAGGCAACAACTTCCCCCGCGAGTTTCCCATCAACAAGTGTGCGTTCACTTCTACGCTTATGAATCCACCATTTTTCAATCATCTGCGCAAGTTCTTCACATTCAGGATTCTGCCCTCGACAGACATCGGGTGCTCTCGAATGAAAAACAAAATGTCCCGTTTCGTGCGCTACAGTTCGCTCCGTAAAATATTCAGGTCGAATTTTGATATGTTGCTCACCATTATGGTAGTAAGCTCCAGCATATTGGGAAGGCAGTTTCGGTGTAACATAAATTGGTGGTGGCGATGGCACGCCAAACTCTGAAGCAATCTCTTTCGCAATTTCATTAGCTTGTTGAATACTAAGCATTAAGTATTCCTCACTACTCCCTTTTTATTTAAGGCTCTGATTTCATAAAAAAGTTTCATCTCATCGTCAGAATATTTAGGTCCGCCCCAACCTCTCTCGCGAACATGTTTCATTCTCAATTTGCAATAATTTATAAGCAACTCAGCTTGCCTTTTCTTTACTTTTAGATAAGGTAGAATGGTTTCCAGAACGTTCAGAACACCTTTAAGACTTGTTATTCTAACATTAAAAGCAGTTTTCCATTCTCGGTATTTTGTTACATCCATATTTCTTTCAAAAATGGTAGAGATGTATTCTATGACTTCTCTATTTGTTGATGTTACTTTGATGTAGGGTCTAATGTAAATAAGCTTCTGGTTCAAACCTCTTGAATCCATGCTAATAGTGCCTTCACCGTCAAGAAAACCAGCAATATACGCTTTCTCAGTTTCAGGCAAGCTTGTGATGTCTATTGATGGTCTCCAACAACGTAGATTAAAAGGTCTGTTACCTAAAAGATGTAATCTGTGAGCTTTCATCCGAATTGAAGGCCATGTTCTCTCTGGGAATAGTTCAGTCAACTGTTCTTTCGTTGAGTTAGGTGCATATTGAATAAGCTGTTTAACTTCATCATCTGCCCAATCACGTTGAATGCTCAGCATCCTTCTCACTTCTTCTTTCTAGCTTCGTAAACTCTGACTCCTACATAGACGGCGCCTAAGATACCTAGGCCAAGAGCGCCCCACTTCAAATAGGTAAGCCACTCTGGTTCTGGAGGCTTAATTTCCGGTCTCTCTCCAGTAAACTCCAACTGAACGTTTACGTTTATACCATCTAAACCAACGGTTAATAAGTGAGCACTAGCCAGCATCTCTAGCCTAAACCTGTTTTTTCCTCCCTCAACCTTATTATTTATGACATAAGCGCCAACGTTGGTTGGTCCACCACTAAGTTGTGTGCATCCAGCCGTGAAAGCGCCACGAGCTATCACTAACTGGTCATTAATGAAAACGCGTCCCTCGATGGAAACAGGCAGTAAAGCGGTATCGTTGCGAAGATGCCAAAGGGAACTAATTAGAGCTTGGTGGAGCTCCGTCTTCGCTGGGTCCCAACCTATCTCTAATTCTGTTTCGGTAGTAGAGGTTGTTGA
>ERZ1292629.1020-Hain-H43-01um-R1-1020-length-29388-cov-22_pt1 | contig 29388 bp, 26 predicted proteins | sample MGYA00564399_ERZ1292629 | MGnify/ENA primary metagenome ERZ1292629 (study PRJEB36523, sample SAMEA6512636) | groundwater metagenome | collected 2019-01-08 | study: AquaDiva: Metagenomics assemblies of 32 groundwater samples
TTCAAAGATCAATCAGATGCCCGTTTCGGTTTGATTGTTATTTGATTTGACACGTGCTAGTATAATGCCACCCAATTTTAGACTCGTAAGGAAGTTTAATAGTATGCGGCGCGGTTTGATATGTGAGCAATTGCTCATTCTGCCATTGTATCATAAATTGTATCGGAGAAAGTTTGTTTTGGAAAGCATAGTGGACGCGTTCTGTGTTGTAAAAAATTAAATAATCCATAAGATTGCGATTAAAGACATCAGGCTCTATGGGCTCTGAAAGATGCCAGTCAATCCAATCATCTTGTATGGTTTTGTTAAAACGTTCAACGTGGGCGTTCATCTTCGGGGTTTTTGGATAAGTGTGAAAATGCGTCAAATGAAGTTCGCAAAGCTTTTCTGAAAAATACTTTTTGAATTCCGAACCGTTATCGGTGAGCACATAAAGGAAGTTAAACGAATACGGAAATACTTTTGAACACAGCTCAAAAAATTCCTCGGCCGCCTTGGATACGTGTGAACTAGTTGCCCATGCGAAGGAAAATCGCGTATAAATATCTTCAAATGTGATGACATATCGTCTTGTGCCGTTGATAAACTTTTCAATCGTATCTAAAGCGATTAAATGCCCTGGATACTCGGGTTTTATGCCTTTGGGTTTGCGTAGCACTTTCTGTCGATTGGCTTTCTTAATTTTGCCGAAGTGCGATATCTTTTGTGGAAATATACGCATCTTTTCCGGGTCGTCTGCAATAACTCTTGCGATAGTTTTTGGTTTAGGACATTTCAAATTTTGCTCGTTACAGAATTTCAGCAATAAAGGATAAATCTTTTCTGGTCCGAGATTCGGATGCAAAGGGTCGCGCCGGATTTGTTTTATCTTTTGACGCACCTCAAACGGCCATTCTCTTTTGCGTGTTGTTTTGGGAATACGCTTTTTATCGTTGAGGGACAATAGTTTCCCTTGATTATCTCTGAGTTTCTTTTTCCAAAGAAACAATGTCGGCCGACTTACGGGAAAAGCATCCATTGTAGCCACAAGGCCGTGCTTTTCCCAAAATACTAATACCTTTGCCTTGTATTTGGCTTTTTCTGTGAGCATACGATACTTTAACCCATCTTCGTATGCGTGCACAAACCCTTTGATGCCGGTATATTTACAATGTATTTTGTTGTAGAACGCCATGAGGTTATGGCCTCACGGAGTCTAATATGTATCTGGCATTATGCAAAATATATAGATTGATTTCAACATTCTTTTGTGATATAAATAATATTGGAGGAGTCGCATAGTGGCTATTGCACCACTCTTGAAAAGTGGAACCCTTCACGGGGTTCGTGGGTTCGAGTCCCACCTCCTCCGCCAAATTAGACACGATGAGTTTTTCGCCTCGCCCCGCCTGCGGCGGGGCTCGGCGTTTGCCAAAATTTTGAACGGGTTTTCTAAATCAAAAACAAGTTTTTGATTTAGAATTTTGAAGTTCGAACCTAATTTTTTGAAGAAATCCCGCTTTTCTTCAAAATTCTTGCTTTTTGCCAAAATTCCAGCGGATTTACACTCGTTTACGAACCTTATCGCCGGTTCGAACCAATTATTACTTTTTTGCTCAAAACCATTTAATTTGTCTTTCAAAACTTGTTTTCCCGAAACAAGTTTGTTTTTATTCTGCTGGTATTCTTCCAACGAAATGGCGTTTTCAAGATAACCCGCCATTAACCTTTCCAACTTTTCGTCAATTATTATCATTTCCTTTTTTATGTTTTGAGCAAAAAAGTTTGACGATTGGCTGGTTTCCGATTTTTCTTTTTCAATTTTCGTAATCATATTTCTCGTCCAATCGTCGGGCAAAGAAACTTTTTGAATGTGCTCGCTTATTTGTTTTTCCAGTTCTTCTTCTCGGACATATTTTTGAAAGCATTTTGTTTTTCGTTTTGTGCAGTGGTAATAATTATGTCCTTTTTGTGTCTCTGCGGTAATTAAACAACCGCACTCGGCGCAACGGATAAATCCGCGAAAAACAAAATATTTCAGTTTTTTCTTGTTCGGTTTCCCTTTATTGTTCATCACTTCTTGGCATTTATCAAAAAGTTTCTTTGCAATAATTGGTTCATGTTTTCCTTCGTGTAGTTCTCCGCCATATCTGATTAGTCCGCAGTAAAACGGGTTTTTGAGAAAATATTGATAATTTGAAATACCCAAAGTTTTATTTTTTCTTCCAATCAATCCTAAATCATTGATTGCCGCGCACAAACGCCGTAGGGAAAATTTACCGGTGGCATAAAGTTCAAAAGATTTTTTAATGAGTTTTGCTTTGCTTTTGTCAACAATTATTGATTTTGTATTTTTGTCGTTAAGATAACCGAGCGGAGCTTGGCATGGCCAAAGTCCATTTTTCAGTTTCTGCCTTATCCCTCTCTTTATATTCTCGCTCAAATTATCAACATAATATTTTGACTGGCCGAAAGCGATTTGCAACATAAATTTTCCCTGCGGCGTATTTTCAAACCAAAATGTCGGGAATTTTAGCTCGCTAATTTTTCCAGTGTCAACAAGCCAAATTATTTTTCCGCCGTCAACGGAATTGCGAGCAAGGCGGTCGGGATGCCACGCTAAAATTCCATTTGCTTCGTTTTTCTCTATACGAGAAATCATTTCATTGAAAACAGGTCTGCCCGGTTCTTTGGCGGTTTGTTTCTCAATGAAAATTTTTACAATTTCAATATTTTCCTTTTTCGCAAGTTCTTTCAATTCCGCTATTTGGTCATCAATGCTTCGAACTTGTCTTTCTTCGGTGTCCGTTGATTTTCTCGCATAGAGGAAAAACTTTTTGGTTTGAATATTTTGTGTGTTCATATGTTTTCTCAAAAACCAAAGAGGCAACCCTGTGAATCCAATATCACTCGCGTGAAATTGACAGAAGTTGCCTCTTTGGGATTACAACTTTAATGGTTGTAATAAAAATCACGGAGTTATGATATTGGATTCGTCTTTATTATACACCGTTTTGGCAAAAAGCGAAAACCCGTCCGTTCAAAATTTTGGTAAACGCCGAGCCCCGCCGCAGGCGGGGCGAGGCGAAAAACTCATCGTGTCTAATTTGGCGGTGTATTTTAGTCAAAATCCGAACTTTTTTCCAAGAAAATCCTGACTTTGAATTTTAGTTGCCCCGCCACCAAAGGCGGCGGGGTGGGAACAAAACCAAAAAAAACGAATTGGCTCGCGGGCAAAAAATTTCCTCCCCTAAAACCCCTCCATTTTTTGCCCGCTCGCCATCAGGCGGAAAATTGTTTTTTCTTTTGTTTTATGGTATTGTAAATTAAAATTTCTTAATAATGTAAAACCATGTTTAATCACATAAATCGTAAAATTTTGTTTTTAGTCGGTGCAATAATTATTATCGTCATTCTCGTTTTTGGTGGATTTTTCCTTTATCAATTCTTTGTTTCTAAAGAAAACAATATAAAACAAACCGCCAACTGGAAAACATATGCAAGAAGTGATGTTTCTGAGTTTGAAATAAAATATCCTAATAATTGGGGGGTTGGTAAAAATATTTATTCACTGAACAATAGTTTATTTATTGTTTTTTGTCCGTTAGACCCAAGCTTAAAGTCAATGTGCAGGCCTTATGTATTGAATTCTTTCGAAAGCAAATTATGGGCTGATGGCCCAATTAAGTTATGGCGTTATTATTATGCGGACTCACCTTTCAAGGGAACTGAATTTGGTGCATGGAAAAGTCCTGATGCTAAGTATATTTATAAATTAGAGCTTAGGGACAGTTCCTACAGAGATATTTATAACAAAATGGTTTCAACTGCCAAGTTTAAGGCCAAAAATTATCAACTAGATGCAACTTTGCAAAAAATCGATGTGTCTGGAAATAACAGTTGCAGTATAAAATATTCGAAAGCACTTTTTGAAGATGCTTCAACTTCCAGTCCACTTTATAGTCTATATTTTAGTGGCGACCCTGCGCATGAACTTATAAATGTAAAAAATGAAACCGCCGCTACGGAATTTTCGGTAACAGTAAAAATAGATTGTTTCCCCAACCAAAAAGATTATTTATATCTTTTAAGTGGGGGTTCGAGTTCGCTTTCTCTCTGCGCAAAAAATAAATTTCAGCAGCTTCCGAACGATGGCTATCGAAGACAATTTTGTATATTAAATAACGACGGCTCTATAATTGGTGTTGTAAATTTTGATACTTCTTATTATAAAGGTCCTGACAAGCAATTTGCAGGAGAAATTTATCGTTTAAACGAAATGTTACCAACTTTTCAATTCTTAGGAAAACAAGAACCCTCCTATGTAAATACATATAAAATAAATCACGACAGTTTTATTTTTTCAGTTTCCGTGGGGAAATGCCAACAGACAGAAACGGCAAGAAAAATAAGCATATTAGATTCTAAAACTTCAGCACTCGTTCAAAATGTTGTAGATAATTATAACGGATGTCTTAATGAAGCCGGAATAAGATTTGACGATTTTAACTTCGATGGCATAGATGATTTAGCTGTAGAACAACCAAGTTGCGGGTCATATGGTGCGAGTTGTGAAAATATTTATTTATATAATTTAGAAAAAAATCAGTTTATCTTTAGCCAAGAATTTTCAGATTTATCAAGTAGCAGTTTCGGACTTGATCTCGATAAAGAGAAAAAAGAAATTACTACTGGTAGCAAAAGTGGCTGTTGCATACACTATACTTGGAAATGGAAGGTTATAAACAATGTTCCACAAATGTTTTATGAAATAATAGATGAATCGAATAAAACAATCATAAGAGAATTAATTAATGGCGAATGGAAAGAAACTACAAAAACGACACCGTAAAACATAAAAGTTTTTAATTGCACTTCTAAAAAACAATTTTCCGCCTGATGGCGAGCGGGCAAAAAATGGAGGGGTTTTAGGGGAGGAAATTTTTTGCCCGCGAGCCAATTCGTTTTTTTTGGTTTTGTTCCCACCCCGCCGCCTTTGGTGGCGGGGCAACTAAAATTCAAAGTCAGGATTTTCTTGGAAAAAAGTTCGGATTTTGACTAAAATACACCGCCAAATTTAAAGCCTCCGTCGTTCAGTGGATAGGACACAAGCTTGCGGAGCCTGTAACAGAGGTTCGAATCCTCTCGGGGGCACAGCGAAAATAACTGTATGGTTCTTTGACAAAAGGAGTTCGCGAGAAAGGGGGTGGAGTCAGAAGAGAACAACTTTTTTGAAAGGAGCAAAGCGATGAAAGAGGTGAAAAAAAATCAGGTCAACCGGTGTTTTAGAGAGTGCCACAAAAAATCCAAAAAAAGCGGCGAGCCAAAAGCTTTACCGCTTACTGAACAACAAAAGGAGGAAAAGATAAAAAAGGCGCTACTTAGGAAAAAAGCAGACAAGGCGTTAAAGGACATTCGCTCGGAGCATAATAACAGATACTCGATTTTTCAACTCTTGCGGCTATTGGAACATCGGTATCCGTCCTTGCTTGCGAGGGCTGTCGAAAGGGTAGAGGGACAAAAAAACCGCAATGAACTCACTGATAACGAGGTTATGGAATTTGAAACATTCAAGGCCTCTCTACTGCAGAAACAGGAGAAGTAACCCCGCAATCGCTCTCTGGCGCTTATTTTTAAATTGGTTGCAAAACTAAATTAAAAATAAGCGCCTATTTTTATTTTTGCAAAAGCTAACAAAATGAATTACTATTTATAATATGGATATATTATCTCTATCAACTCTAATCCAAGATGTGCCGAGGATAGGTTCGGCTTATCAAAAAAGATTAAAAAAATTCGGGATTAAAACGATTCAGGACATTCTTTTTCATTTTCCTAGCCGTTATGATGATTTTTCAGACATAATACCGATATCAGAGGCAAAGCAAAAACTGGCGCAGACCGTTTGCATACAAGGAAAAATTATAGAGATAGAAAACACTAAAACTTTTAAAAAATGGATGAGCTTAACAGAAGCGGTTGTTGAAGATGAAAAGGCCAAAATTAAAATTATTTGGTTTAATCAGCCATATATAATAAAAACATTGAAAGAAGATGATTTTGTTTGTTTAGCTGGCAAAATAAGTTTAGGTAAAGAGGGTCTTTACCTAAATAATCCTAGCTATGAAAGAATTAATGAATGGGCAGAAAATAACAATTTAACTCATACAGGCAGAATAATTCCGGTTTATCCTGAAACAAGAGGAGTTACTTCAAGGTGGTTTAGATTTATTATAAAGCCACTGCTTGTAAGGTTTGTAAATATCATTCCCGAATCACTGCCGCCTGAAATAATAAAAAAATACAAATTTTTATCTATAAGCGAGGCGCTGTGGCAACTCCATTTTCCCGACTCTTTTGAATCGGCTGACGCGGCCAAATCAAGGTTCTCTTTTGAAGAGCTTTTTTTAATACAACTTTCTGTTTTAAAAGAAAAAGCAAAATTAATGCAGAAACAAGCGTCCGCCTGCAAAATGGATACTGATTTAATGAAAAAATTTACCGAATCCCTGCCATTTAAATTAACTGATTCTCAAAAAAAGTGCAGTTTTCAAATTTTAAAAGATTTAGAAAAATCAATTCCAATGTCGCGCTTGCTCGAGGGGGATGTCGGCTCTGGAAAAACAGTCATTGCAACCATGGTTTCTTTAAACGTAGTTAAGCGCGGCAGTCAGGTTGCATTTATGGCGCCAACTGAAATTTTAGCAAAACAACACTTCAAAGAAGTTTCAAAACTGCTTTCAAAATTTCAAATAAGAATCGGCTTATTAACCGGTAAAGACAGTCGAATTTCAGAAGCAGAGAAAATTCTGGAAATATCCCGCCAAAGCTTATTGGGCGATTTAGAAAACCACACGCTCGATATATTAATTGGTACCCATGCTTTAATCCAAAAAGGGGTAGTATTTAAAAATTTGGCATTGGTAATTGTTGACGAACAGCACAGATTTGGCGTCGACCAACGGGCGCAACTTTTCAATGGACTAAAATTAACGCCACATTTATTATCTATGACCGCTACCCCAATTCCGAGAACTTTGGCCTTAACTGTTTATGGAGACCTGGATTTATCTTTGATAACAGAAATGCCAAAAGACAGAAAAAAAACAAAAACATTGATCGTTGAGCCGAAAGACAGAAAAACAGCTTATGAGTTTATAGAAAAAGAGGCCAAAGAAGGAAAGGGAATTTTTGTAATCTGCCCAAAAATAGAACCGAAAAAAATAAACAGCGCAACGTCCGATATTGCTGGCTCTTTTATTCCTCAAAATTATGATTTAAGGTCGCTGGCGTTCAATGACGTAAAAGCGGTAAAAGAAGAGTACGAAAAACTTTCAAAAGAAATTTTTCCCGATTTAAGAATCACGATGTTGCACGGAAAAATGAAAGCTAAAGAAAAAGAAAGAATAATGCTGGACTTTAAAAAAGGCGAAATTGATATTTTGGTTTCCACTTCTGTTGTTGAAGTTGGAGTGGATGTGCCAAGGGCAACCGTAATAATGATTGAAGGAGCCGAAAGATTTGGCTTGGCCCAGCTTCACCAATTTAGAGGAAGGGTTGGCAGGTCGGATATGCAGTCATACTGCTTTTTGTTCACCACTTCTCCTGACCAATTAAACAGAAGGCGATTAAAGGCCTTGGTTGAATCAAACAACGGATTTGAATTAGCTGAAAAAGATTTAGAAATTCGCGGACCCGGCTCTCTTTACGGAACTCAGCAATGGGGAATTCCCGATATGGCGATGCAAGGTCTGACAAACATATTTTTAGTTGAAAAAACTCGCGCCGCGGCCAAAGAAATTTTAGAAAAAGACCCGGAGCTAAAAAACTATCCTTTATTAAAAGAGCGACTGAAAGAATTTGAAAAAAGGATACACTTTGAATAAATTTTATCTGCGCACTTTTTCAGTGACCCAAAAGCCCATATATCTGCCGAACATTAGCCGAATTTGGGCGTCTAACGCCGGGAAAGCGCCGAATGCAATCAAAGTAACTGGCAAAAATATCCATTGTAAAAAAATGGATATTTTTTTAAACTGGCTCGTTCCTTTGGGTAATGGCGGCAAAAGCATTGTGCTTAAAATAGCGGATATTATCATACCGAATAAAGAAACTGTCATAATTCTGCTTGTCAAAATCGGTAAATTAAAAGATAAAACCGTAAGGTTAAAATTTTTCCCGCCTAACAATATTGGCAACCAGCCCAAGGCGAAAAGCAAAAGAGCTGCTGTCGCCCAAGACCAAAAACCATCAATAATTGTATATAAATGAGAAATCTTATGTGAAAATGATATTTTATCATTTTTTGAAAAACCGTAAAACATATAAGGAATTTCGTTGCATCCCCAGGCCCAACGTTTCTGTTGTTTGTATTGATTAATTGCTGTTTTCCAGAAGCCGTCGGACATTACTGCGTCCATTGAAACTAAATAATAAATGGGGACCACCCTGTAATCGCCGTCATAATAGAAATAAGCCCTCCAAAAAATTCTAGAATCATCTGAAACCACGTTTACTGGATATCCCACTTCAAAAAAGACCTTGGCTGGAATGGCATGCGAAGAATATGTCGTAAGTTTTTCTGACCTTTCCTGTTGTATCATCTGCCAAAAGGTATTTGAAGTAGAGACAACGCGAGTAAAAGCCGAAGCCGACCAAATATTATTATTGTAAACTGGAATTGGCTGATAACTGGCCCTTTGCGGATTTTTTTCTGTTAAATAATACCAGGTCAAACAAGAGAAATATTGAGGATAAACCTTGGTATCAATATCAAAGCTGGAAATCAAGATATTTTCGTAAGGAATTTTTAAAACATCAATTATTTTTTCTTTAACTATTTTGCCGGCATAGGCGACATTAGACCCTTTGCCAGCCAGCTCATTTTTAATATTATCCGGATGAATCGTTATTAAAAATTTAAAAAATTTGCTTGCATATTCTTTTTCAATGGAATCTGCTATTTTCTTTGCCTCTCTTCCCGCTCTTTCTTCTATGGCTAAAACAATAATTATTTTTTCTTTTGGATAATCTGAATTTATTAAGGATTCCAAACTTTCTTTTATAATTTTAGGGGTCTCTTTATAGGTTGGCAAAATTATCACATGATAAATGTCTCTCCAATTTTTATTTTTAATCTTTTTTAATTTCTGCATCCAATCTATTGAAAGGTGCTTTTTTACTTTAAAATAGCCAGCTACTTGATGTATAGAAAAATAAACAATTCTGAATAAATAATAAAAACAAAAACAAATTATAAAAATTGCTATCTGAATTGGAAACAACCAAGACAAAACAAGGACTCCTAAAAGGGTCCCTAAACTGATTAAACCAGGAAGAGTTTCAAAAAAACGATATAATCTTCTTTCTTTTAAATCCTGGATATCTGATGCTTTTGAAATATCTAAATAATCTTTTTTATCCATGTGGCCCCACCGGGATTTGAACCCGGGTTTAGAGCTTGAAAAGCTCGCGTCCTAGACCAGGCTAGACGATGGGGCCTCATCTAAATTTATTTCAATATTATCCTAAAAATTGAAAAAAAGCAAATTTTAATGTATTATTACCTTGAATTATGAAATGACCGTTTAAAATATAAGTTTTTGCTATTTATTGCTAATTTTACCCCTGACTGCGTAAAAGTTTTAAAATGTAAGCATAGCTGCATTTTAAAACTTTTCCTTCGCCAGAGGCGAAATTCCCTAATAAATAGCTAAAAATCATTTCGTAATTCAAGGTAGTTAACTATGATAATTTTAGCTATTGAAACATCCTGCGACGACACGGGAGTAGCCATTTTAGAGGTCTCAAAAACTGGTGATTTTAAAGTTCTCTCAAATATTGTTTCTTCGCAGATTGAAATTCATAAAAAATATGGCGGAGTATATCCCATGCTCGCTAAAAGAGAGCATCAAAAAAACCTTGTTTCTGCTCTTGAAAAAGCGCTAGAAAAAGCAGGCCTATTAAATCAAAATCCAAAAATCAAAACTCAAAATGAAAATTCAAAATTTAAAATTATAAATGAAATTTTAAAAAGGGAGCCTGGGCTTTATAAAAAATTAATTTCTTTTTTAAAAAAATATGAAAATCCGAACACTTGTCCTGAGCCGAGCCGAAGGATTGACTTAATTTCCGTAACGCAAGGACCGGGGTTAGAGCCTTGCTTGTGGGTTGGAATAAATTTTGCCAAAGCGCTTTCTTTTTTTTGGGATATCCCTATTATTCCAGTTAATCATATCGAATCGCACATACTCGTTAACTTTTTAAATCAACACCCAATTAGGTTTCCGGCTGTCTGTTTAGTTGTTTCCGGAGGACATACCCAATTGATTTTAATGAAAAAACCCTTCGACTTAACTCAGGGCAAGCTTGGCAGCTATAAAATACTTGGCGAAACTAGAGATGACGCGGCTGGCGAATGTTTTGATAAGTGCGCTAAAATTTTAGGACTTGGCTACCCCGGCGGTCCAATAATTTCCGAATTAGCTGGCGGAAGACGGGCTTCCGCAAAACTGCCGAGGCCGATGATAAATACAAAGGACTTTGATTTTTCTTTTTCTGGTTTAAAAACCGCTGTTTTATATCATCATAGAAAACAACCGGTGAAAATTCAGAAATCAAAAGAATATATTATAGAAATGTGTGCTGAAATTCAGCAAGCGATAATTGATGTTTTAATTAAAAAAACAATAAAAGCAAGTAAAGATTATAAAGCGAAAACAATAATTTTAGGTGGCGGGGTTTCAGCAAACAGCGAACTCCGTTTGCAGTTTCAGTCTGCTGTAACTCGTCATTGCGAGGAGGGCAAAACCCGACGAAGCAATTTAAGTCTAATTTTTCCGCCAACAAATTTATCAACCGACAATGCTTTAATGACTGCGATTGCCGGCTACTTTCACCGCAACAAAAAAATTGCGAGGTCGGACTTCGCAAAACTCAAGGCGGAATCAAATTTACGAATAGATAAATAAAAAAAGTCGTTGAAACTTTGCAGAATCAACGACTGAATTATCTCGGCATCACGCCCGCATCAAATTATTTTGAGCGGATCGAAATTGCCGGACTTGACTTCGGCCACAAAACAGAGAGCGTAAAACGCTGCTCCGCCGAAGCCGACATAGAAAACTGGTCCCCGCAGGTCGCCGGTGAATACGAACGAGATGCAGAACGCGCCCGCCACCATCCCGAATCCGAAATACGGCAGGTGCAAAATTCCGATCGGACTGATCTCACCAGTCGCGGGGAAGCCCATATCCGGCTTGTGGTTTTGGCCCATGCACATCTTCGCGAATCCTAGCGAAAAAGCAATCACCAAGGTCGCAAAGACAAGCCAGTGCCCCACACCGAGGCATCCGTTCACGGCGAGGTGAACGAAGGCGGTGTTGATCAGGGCGACGCCAATGGCGTCGCCCCATGTCATTGTCCAGAAATCTTGAAAATACAAAAACTTCTGGTTGGTCCCGGGAATGACGGAATTTCGCGGCGGCAGGCTTTTGTCGAGCTGTTGCGTCGCGAACATTGCCGCCATCCATAAAGAATTGACCAGAACCACGACCAACAGAATCGTCCACGAGAAATCCATCGTAAAGCCCTCCAAAAAAGTTGTCAGTGAGCCGGAAAGCACCCAAACTTCCTAATAAATAATTATAGCATATTATGGCATATATTGTCAATATTTACCCGTAAGAAAATTTTTGATAAAATTAAGCATTATGGAATTGCCAACGCAATATAACGCAAAAGAAGTTGAGGACAAAATTTACCGGCTTTGGGAAAAGTCCGGATTTTTTAATCCCGACAATTTGCCCAAGCGCCACAAAAAACCTTTTTCAATGGTTTTGCCACCTCCAAATGTAACAGGCGTTCTTCATATGGGCTCGACCTTAATGTTGGCGATTGAAGACACAATAATCCGCTACCAAAGAATGCGAGGCAAAAAAACTTTATGGATACCCGGAACCGATCACGCCTCAATTGCAACTGAAACAAAGTTCTTAAAAGATAAAAAAATATCGCGCGGCGATTATGCAGATAATCGGGGTGAATTTATAAAACTCGTAAACGAATTTGCGTTACAGAATCAAGGTTTAATTTTAAAACAAATGCGCGCAATGGGCGCTTCATTAGACTGGTCAAGATTAAAATACACTTTGGACGAAAACCACAATAATGCTGTGCAGGAGGCATTTATTAAAATGCATGAAAAAGGAATTATTGAAATGGGTAGGGGCCTTTACACAATAATCAATTGGGATGTAAAAGGACAAACCGTGGTAAATGACGATGAAATTGAATACGAAGCGGGAAAAGCGAAGCTATATACTTTCCATTATGACAAAAATTTTCCAATATCAATTTCTACCACAAGGCCCGAAACTAAATTCGGCGACAGCGCCGTGGCAGTAAATCCAAAAGATGAACGCTATAAAAACCTCATTGGAAAAATTTTTGATGCTGAATTTTTAGGAAAAAAATTAATAATTAAAATCATTGGCGACCCTTCGGTTGACAAAAATTTTGGAACTGGAGCTTTGGGGGTTACGCCGGCGCATAGCAAAATTGACGCGGAAATGGCCATTCGCCATAATTTACCAAGCCATCAGGTTATTAATGAATATGGTCGGATGACTGAAAGCGCAGGGCCATTGGTTGCTGGCAAAAAAACAGCCGAGGCGCGAGAGATAACAGTAAATTATTTGCGCGAAAAAAATCTTTTGGAAAAAGAGGAAATTATCGACCAAAACATTCCCATGGCGCAGCGCTCCGGAGGCATAATTGAGCCCATTCCCAAGCGCCATCAATTTTTTGTTAAAGTAAATAAAAAAATTCCAGGAAGAAATAAAACATTAAAAGAATTAATGATTGCATCCGTAAAATCCGGCAAAATTAAAATACTGCCAAAGCGTTTTGAAAAAATTTACTTCAATTGGGTTGAAAATCTAAGAGATTGGAGCATTTCAAGGCAAATCTGGTATGGCCACAGACTGCCGGTTTGGGCCCCGGATCCGGCGCCGTCTGGAGATGAATTGCCATATGTAATTAGTAAAACAAAACCGGCAGGGAAAGAATATGAAAATTATGTTCAGCTCTCAGATACACTAGACACGTGGTTTTCCTCGGGGCTTTGGCCGTTTTCAACATTGGGCTGGCCTGAAAAAACTAAAGATTTAAAAATGTATTTTCCAAATGATGTTTTAGAAACTGCTTATGATATTTTATTTTTCTGGGTGGCGCGCATGATTTTGATGAGCCAATTTTTGTTGGGCGAAATTCCTTTCAAAACTGTATATTTGCATGGCCTTGTCCGCGACGAACAAAACCGAAAAATATCAAAATCGCTAGGGAATAATATCAATCCGATTGACATGATTGATCAATATGGCGCCGACGCTGTCCGCATGGCAATGATTGTCGGTACAAGCGTGGGAAATGATAGCAGGGTGTCTATGGAAAAATTCAAAGCTTACAGGAATTTTGCCACAAAAATATGGAACGCCTCGCGATTTGTTTTAATGAATTTGGACGGCTATAAGTCCGGTAAAAAACCTATTTTAACCAAAGAAGATAAAAAAATTTTAAAAGATCTAAATAAGCTATCGGCAGAAGCGACAAAATTAATGGATAATTTTAAACTTTATTCTGCGGCTGAAAAAGTTTACCATTATTTTTGGCATACTTTTTGCGACAAAATAATTGAAGAAAATAAAAAACGCCTTAATAGTCAAAATGAAAAAGAAAAACAATCCGCCCAATATCTGCTTTTAAAAATTTTAATAATAAATCTAAAACTGCTTCATCCTTTTATGCCGTTTATAACAGAAGAAATTTACCAGCAATTGCCTCTGAAAAATAAAAAAGAGTGTATAATGATAGAAGAATGGCCAACAAAAAATTAAAATGGATTATAAAATTATACTTTATATTTTTTTTGGAATTTTGCCAGCTTTGGTCTGGCTCTCTTATTATCTAAGAAAAGATGTTCACCCTGAACCGAAACTAATGGTTTTAAAAGTTTTTCTTTGGGGGGCTTTTATTACTTTGCCCGTCTTTCTTGCACAGCTTGGACTTTCCGCTTTGTTGGCCGAACTTAATCTGCCGACTTTTGTTGTTTCTCTTTTATATTGGTTTGTGGTTATCGCTCTTACTGAAGAATTTTTTAAATATCTGGTTGTTAGGGGAAAAGTGTTTAATGACTGCAATTTAGACGAACCGTTAGATATAATGCTTTATATGATTATTTCTGCTTTGGGTTTTGCCGCTTTGGAAAATATTCTTTATCTTTTTTCTCCGGCAAACAATCTTTCTTTCAACCAGGTTTTAAACAACACCATTATTATAAGCTTTGTTCGTTTTATAGGAGCCACATTTTTACACACCCTTGCTTCTGGAACATTGGGATATTTTTTAGCTCTGTCTTTTTACGAAACCAAAAACAAAACACGACTGTTTTTAGCAGGACTGTCAGTAGCCGCCATTGCGCATGGACTTTATAATTTTTCTATAATGACATTTAAAGGAATCCTGCAACTTTCTATTCCTATAATTATATTAACAGGACTTGCTATTTTTATGATTTGGGCTTTTAATAGAGTAAAGAGCATGAAAAGCGTTGGTAAAATTTAATTTTTATTTTAATAAAATTTTTAATAAATTAAAATAATATGGCAAACAAACTAAAAATCAAAGAACCCTCCTCCGCTAAAGCTACGGAAGGGCAAGGAAAAAAAGAATCTCCGGAAAATTCAGAAAACGGAATTTTTGACCCGGAGGGAGAGTTGGTTGTTGATGTTTTTGAAACTGACTCAAATTTTGTGGTTTTGGCGGCTATCGCCGGAATACAAATAAAAGATATTGATATTTCTGTTGAAAAAGAGATGATGGTTATAAAGGGCAATAGGCAAGACCCTCATTTAGACCCGGAAAAAAAGTATTTTTACCAGGAATGTTATTGGGGTCCGTTTTCCAGAAAAATTGTCTTGCCGGAAAACATAAAAGTTGAAGACGCTTCGGCTCAAATGGACAAAGGCCTTTTAACTATTAAAATTCCCAAATCAGAAAAAAACAAAATCGGAGTAAAGCTATCGTAATAAAAAACAAAAAAACAATACCCGGCGTGGAACGCCGGGTATTGTTTTTTATTGGTGCGGGTAGGAGGATTTGCACCCCCACGAGATTACTCCCACCAGGTCCTAAGCCTGGCGCGTCTGCTGTTCCGCCATACCCGCATATTCATTTTATAACATAATACCCGCGCCAATAAAAGCGCGGGTATATAATAAGGTTATTAAGTTAACTTTTGCTGTAAGTATTAAGGAGCTATACTTTTTACTGTAAGCATTATACCATTAGCTATCAACACTATCACAAATCCTACCACGGCATATAAAATGGTCTGTCTCCCTGTCTTTACCTTGTCTGCATCCCCTGATGCTGACAATATCATGATACCTCCCACAATAATCATTATCGTGCAGATAAATGAGACAATAAGTGTAAGTATGGAGACAACACCATTCAATGCTGTTATCAATGAAGGATCTAATGACGCGGCCACAGAAATTAAGGGAAACGATAATAAACTAACAAAAAATAAAGATACTATAATTTTTTGATTTTTCATTTTTTTAATTTTATATTATCTATATTAAAACCGACCTTTTGTTATTTTAACAACTGCCGCTCACGGCATCATAACTGATTTTATAGTTGCTGCTATTCCGCTTGATAATAAGGCAATCAACATTCCTATTATAGCGTAAAGAAAAGCTGTTTTAGCTTTTGTCACTTTTTCCAGGCTTCCAGCCGATGTCATAAAAATAAAACCTGATATTGCAATCATTAAAGTACCCAAAACGCCTATTATGCCTGCTGCTGCGTTAAAAATGTTAGTTAAAAGATCCGTAAAATTGTTAACTCCAGTTAATGGATTTTCTAACACAATGGCGCCTACCGGCCCAGTCATCGTTAGAATGCTTGCAAATATTATTGAATAGAAAAAAACTTTCTTTATTGCCATTAATTTTATATTATATTTTATTAAATAACAAGGCGAAATGATGTTCGCCGGCTGAAAATTCTTTTTTAAAAACAAGCTCGGCGCTTTCTGTTATTTTTTTTATTTCATCGGAAGAAATAGTCCCTTGATTTGGCGCCAACAAAGATGATTTTTGCCAATCAATAATTAAAAGCTGGCCTCCTTGTTTTAAAATTCTTTCACTTTCTTTTATTATAGCATATTTATTTTCTGCCTGGAATAAGACATTGGGGATTAAAACAATGTCTGCGGAATTTTTATGAAGAGTAGAGCCGCCTTCTGATTCCAGGTCGCAATGAATCGCAAAAACATTTTTCAGTTTTTCCAGCAACGTTTTATTTTTTAACGCTGATATTTTTTCTTCTTGAACGTCCAGCCCATACACCCTGCCCTGTTTTAATTGTTTTGCCAAAGCAAGAGCAAAAGCTCCGGCGCCGCAACCGAATTCAACGGCCGTCATATTGTCTTTTAAATCAAGCTCGTTTAAAATTTCTTCCGGGCTTAAAAAACCTTCCATACTTGCATTGTACCAAAAATTTAATCTTTTAAGCAAGCGCCCGAGGCAACTTTATCCCCGGTTTCCATTCTCATTATTCTAACTCCCTGAGTAGCTCTGCCAAGCAAAGAAACGGACTTTACACTGGTTCTTATCACCTGCCCTTTTTGAGAAATAACAATTAAATCTTCTTCTTCTATTATGTCTTCCACAATGGAAGACAAAACTATCGGACCTGTTTTGCTTGTTATTTTGGCTGTTTTTATTCCAGACCCGCCCCTGCCCTGAAGCCTGTACTGAGATATTTCCGTTCTTTTGCCATATCCGTTTTCCATAACCACCAATAAATACCGCTTTGCCGGCTTTTTAGTCCCGATAGCTTTCGAGGATCCTCGACTTTCGGTCGGGATTTTTTCGTCAATCTCGGGATTTTTCCCTATCACATCCATTCCGATAACTTCATCGCCCTTTTTAAGCCTTATTCCCTTTACTCCGGCCGCGGCTCGGCCCATTGGCCTTATGTCTTTTTCTTTAAACCTGATGGCAATGCCGTTTTTCGTCGCCAAAATTATATCGTCTTCGCCGGTGGTTTTCACCACTTTTTTCAATAAATCGCCTTTTTCCAGTTTTATTGATATAATCCCGCTCTTTCTTACATTGTCAAATTCATCCAGGCTGGTTTTCTTTATTCTTCCATTTTTTGTGACCATTACCAAATATTTTGCCTGCCCGTCTTTTTCCATCGGAACCAATGATAAAACTTTTTCTTCCGTTGATAATTCCAAAAAATTTAAAAGGCCCCTGCCGCGGGCAACTCTGGTGCCCTCTGGTATTTCATAAACTTGCGTTTGAAAAACTTTTCCGGAGTCGGTAAAGAAAAGCAGATTGTCGTGAGTTGAAGCGCAAAGAAAATGTTCAACTATATCGTCGCTCATAGTTTTCATTCCCATAATTCCTTTCCCCCCGCGTTTTTGAATTTTATAAGTGGCCGGATTAATTCTTTTAATATATCCGCCGGTGGTCAGCGTAACGATTGTTTCTTCTAAGGGAACCAAATCAATTTCCGTAATCTCCCCTAATTTTTGTTTTATAACTTTTGTTCTTCTCTTGTCTCCGTATTTTTCTTTCAGCTCTTGAAATTCTTTTTTAATAATATCTTTTAATTTTTCCGCATCCTTTAAAATTGCCGCAAGCTCTTTAATTTTGTTTAAAATCTCTTTTAATTCGTCTTCTATTTTTTTTCTTTCAAGGCCGGCCAATGTTTGCAGTCGCATTTCCAATATAGCCACCGCCTGCCTTTCGCTGAGTTTGAATTTTTTAATTAAATTAATTTTTGCTTCTTCTTTGTCGGCTGACTTTTTAATTACGGCAATCACAGCGTCAATATTTTTCAAAGCAATAACCAAACCCTCTAAGATATGCGCCCTTTCTTTGGCTTTCTCCAAGTCGTACTTTAATCTTCTTGTCACCACTTCTTTTCTGTGGGCAATAAAGTAAGAAAGAACATCTGAAAGAGCCAGGGTTTTGGGCTGAATGCCGTCAACCAGGGCCAGCATATTCAAATGAAATGTTTTTTGAAGGTTGGTAAATTTATAAATTCTGTTTAAAATTCTTTGAGGTTGAAACCCTTTTTTAATATCAATAACAACTCTCATTCCTTCTCTATCTGATAAATCTTTAATATCCCTTATGCCCTCAATCTTTTTTTCCGAAACTAAATTTGCCATTTGTTCCACCATATCGGCTTTAGAAACTTGGTAGGGGATTTCAGTAATTATAATTTGCTCCGAGCCGTCCTTTTTTTCCACGACATCTGCCTTTCCTCTCATTATAATGGCTCCTTTGCCTTGTGAGTAAGCCGAAATTATCTCTTTTTGGTCATAAATCATCCCCCCTGTGGGAAAATCCGGACCCTGAATAAACTGGAATAAATCCGGAGTTTCGGCTTTGGGATGGTCTAATAAATAAATTGAAGCATCTATCACTTCAGATAAATTATGAGGAGGGATATTGGTTGTCATGCCAACCGCAATACCCAAAGAACCGTTTAAAAGCAACTGAGGCAAAGGAGAAGGCAAGACAATTGGTTCTTGCCTTGTGCCGTCATAATTATCAATAAAATTAACCGTGTCTTTTTCAATATCTTTCAACGTTTCTTCTCCGATTTGAGAAAGGCGACATTCTGTATAACGCTGGGCGGCAGCCGGGTCGTTGTCAATTGAACCAAAATTTCCCTGGGGGTCAATCAGAGGATATCTCAAAGAAAAATCTTGCGCCATTCTTACCATAGAATCATAAACTGCTATATCCCCGTGCGGATGATATTTTCCAAGAACTTCTCCGGTTACGGCGGCAGACTTTCTAAACTTGGCGCCATGAGTTAGTCCCATACCGTGCATAGCGAATAAAATTCTGCGGTGGACCGGTTTTAATCCGTCTCTTACATCGGGCAGAGCGCGAGCCACAATAACCGACATTGCATAATCAATGTATGATTCTTTTAATTCAGTTACAATCTCTCTTTTGTTTACCCTCCCTATGCTTATTGATTTCTGTTCTTCTTTATCTGTCATTCTAAACTAATTTGTTTATTTTTAATTATTAATATGTTGTCAAAAATATGCAAAAGAAAAATGTTGACATCTTTTTTCATAGAATTTCTTTTTTACTACCAAAAATCTCTTTTTTTAATCTTCTATGAACAGAGCCATAGGTTAATAAATCTACTTTTTTTTTAAGTATTTTTTCTAATTCAAGTTGCAGACCAATAAGATCAAAATAGCTTTTATCGTCATATTTATATTTTATTAAAATGTCAATGTCGCTTTTCTTTGTTTGCTCGCCACTTGCATAAGACCCAAAAATCGCGGCTTTTTTAACGCCATTTTTCCTTAATATCGGACTTATTTTATTTTTAATTTCTTCAATGCTCATAGTAAAATTTATTTTATAAACTTAAAAGTAGAGAGTATTTGATTAAAAACTGTTTTATCTTTCTGGCAATCGGTAAAAATAAATGTTATTTTTCCTTTCTCAACAAAAATGTCGTAACATGCGCCTTTGGAAATTATTATTTCTCCCTCAACGCCGCCAATATTTGTAGTTCCTATTATTTGGTTACTGTCGATATTTAAATCGCTGGTTTTCATTGTGTTAAACACAAAACCTCCTTTTGATTTATCTGAAAAAACTGTCCATTGGGAACCGCCTTGCTCATATTGAGAATCGCCCGGTACTATTACAGAATAATCTGCTGGATACTTAAACTCAAATCCATATTCGTCATCTGTGTATGTTTTCCAATCGGCGGTTTCGTCTTTTTTCTCTGTTTTTACATCTGGAATTTGATTTTCAATTTGGGGCAGTTCAATTTTTTTAAGCCCTTCTCCTAATTTTGAAACTCTTTTTGCCGCGGAATCAAACCAAAAAAATACCATTATAATTCCCAAAACAGCAACAATTATCCACATTATAATCTTTTTGCGCTTATCGGGCAAACCTTGCAATTTTAATATAAATTCCCTGAAACTCATAAAAACATATCAAATATTAAATATAAAATATTAAAATTTTTGATTTTTGATTTTATTAGGGCTGTAAAACCACCACTTCTGTGCCGTCTTTTGGCAAGGCGCTGGATTTCACAGTGAATTTATCCTGCGGAACAACCGAGTTTTTACCCATTGCTTTTAAAAACTTTCCGACATCGTCCAATTTTATTTTTAATTTAGGCAATTCATAATGCATAGGAATTACAATTCTTGGCTCAATCTGGGAAACTATTCTTTGGGCTTCTTGCGAAGAGATTGTAAACTCTCCTCCAACCGGAATCATTAAAACATCTATATTCCCTATTTTTTCAAGCTGTTCGTCTGTTAACTGCTTTTGCCCCAAATCTCCCAAATGGCAAAATCTTAAGCCCTCTGCCTCAATTGTATAAATTGTATTCGCCCCTTTTTCTTTTCCTTCCGAGTCGTCGTGAAAGGCGGGAACACCCCGGATAAAAACCTCTTTTACTTCATATTCCCCCGGACCATTTATTAAAAAAGGAGTTCCCCCGCCTGCGCGGGCGGGCTTTACGGCTTTTACATTATTGTGGTCATGGTGCTGATGAGTGACAAGCAAAATATCAGCGGAAAAATTGGGGACTTTTAGTCCTATTTCTTCGTCAAAGGGGTCAATAACAATATCTGCCGAATGGTCTCTGGAATTAGAAACCGAAATTTGAAAACAGGATTGCCCTGCCCAAGTTATTTTAGCCATATGATTTTATATATTTTACTATTTTATCATAACTTATTGACCTTTGCAATTGTCTCGTGTATATTGAACATATTATTCTTAACACTGCTGACCCCGCTTAGCGGGGCAGAACGGCAGCAGAACCCTTTATCTCTTTGCTCCTCGGGGCAAGTTTAAAGGAGGAAAAACAACCGTTATTTTTTATTGGTTAAAAACATGGTAAAAGAAAATATTATTAAAAAAACCGAAAACGCATCGGCTCCCATTACTGTTGGTTCAACGATTGAAGGAACAGTCGTGGCCAGGGACCGCTCGTCTCTTTTTGTTGATTTGGGAACTTCCGGCACCGGCATAATTTTTGGCAAAGAATTTTACGAAGTGAAAGACGTAATCAAAGGCCTTAAAATAGGCGATAAGATTTATGCTAAAATAGTTGAACTGGAAAACGAAGATGGCTATAAAGAATTATCTTTAAAAGACGCTACGAAAGAAATCAGCTGGCAAAAACTTAGAGAACTCAAAGAAAAAGGCGAAATTTTAACAGTTAAAATAACCGGTGTTAATAAGGGCGGACTTTTAACAAATTTAGACAATATTGCCGCCTTTTTGCCTGTTTCCCAGCTTTCTCCGGAAAATTATCCTCGCGTTGTTGATGCCGACAAACAAAAAATCTTAAAAGAGCTTCAAAAGTTTATTGGCAAAACCTTAGAGGTAAAAATTCTTGATTTAATGGCTCAGGAAAACAAGCTGATTCTTTCTGAAAAAGCCAAAACAGAAGAAAAAATAAAAGAAATTATAAGGGATTATAAAAAGGGAGATATTATTGAAGGAGAAATAACCGGCATCGCTGATTTCGGAGTTTTTATAAGATTTCCTTTAAGCGAAAAAATAGATGGCGTAGAAACAGATCCAGAAAAATCTGATATTGAAGGGCTAATTCATATTTCAGAATTGGACTGGCAATTAGTTGAAAACCCGGCCGAAGTTGTAAAAGTCGGAGAAATTGTCAAAGCCCAGATTATTAATATCAATAATAATCAAGTTTTTCTTTCATTAAAATGTCTAAAAAAAAACCCTTGGGAAGAAATAGAAAAAGAATATAAAAAGGGAGATATTATTAAGGGGAAAGTCATTAAATTCAGCTCGTTTGGGGCATTCGTTGAGATTCTTCCTAAAATCAGGGGGCTCTGCCATGTTTCGGAGTTCGGCTCGCAAAAAAAAATGGAGGAGTCGTTAGAAATTGGCAAAAATTACGATTTTCAAATTTTGTTAATAGAACCAAAAGAACACAGAATGAGTTTAAAGCTGGCAGACAAAAAATAGCAAAAAATACTCAGCAAAAACCCCGCCAAGGCGGGGTTTTTGCTGTAAATTTGACAAATTTATATTGCCACGTAATATTAAAAATAAAAGTAAAAGCACCTTGATAACGCAAATGAAAATGGGAGAAACAAAGCGTGCCATACGGTGACAGGCCTGTTAAAATAGCGGTTTTTATAGACAATGACAACATAGAAATAAACATGAAGAGCGAACCGCTAGAAAAGCTTTCCATGGATATAGGATGGGAAAGATTTAAGATTTGGCTATCTTCTTATGGCGACATTGCATTCATTTTTGTCTTTGCGCCAGAAGATAAGATAAGAACCGATGGGAAATACTTTTATAAACAGGGATTCATCCCTGTGTCCTGCCCTATTATCATAAATGAAGAAGAACGCAGGAAAAGAGATTCAGAAGACATGGAGCTATTGTTAAAAGAAGGAAAAGATAGAGAATTTGACCCCTTGCAACTAGTGCCTACTATCAACACCACTGATGAAATAATGATTAAAACGGCGCAGGAGCTAATCCCTATAATATCGCGCATAACCCATGTTTGCATTGCATCGGGAGACGAAGACTTTCTACCTATAGCGAAAATGGCTAAAAAGAACGGAAAGAAAATAATGATTATGATAAGCGATTACAAATCTCCCTCTAAAGAATTACTTTTGCAGGCAAGCATCGGACCAAATGGGAAAAAGATGATACATCTTTTTGACCCAATAAAAGAATAATAGGCAACCCGCCAAGGCGTTGCTTTTTTTTGACTTGACAAAAACTTTTTATATGATATGATTAAATTAGTACCTAAAATCGCTTTTGCTTTCACTTTTAACGCAAGAAAGGTAAGTATTATGAGCCAGACCGAAATTAAATCGATCGGTCTAAACCTGGACGTAGATCTCGGAGACGACATTGAACTTCCTGAAATCATAAGTAAGGAAGAATATGAAAAACTCCAGGCTAACGCCAAGGCAATCCGCGAGAGCATTGTAAAGCTCCTGCGGAAAGTTGATGAATACCGCAAGGCCCCAAAAGAGGCTTTGGCGGACCCCGCAGTCAGGCAAAAAGTCCGAGAAGCAGTCCAGAAAATCTGGGCTAAAATCAACGACATTTTGCACAGGCACCCTCAACCTGCCTACCGGCAAACCGGGTTTGTGAGTCTTTTGACTTACAAATTCGCCTCGGCAAAACCGAACAATGCGCAGGAAGCCCACGATATTCTTGACTACCTGGTCAAGAACCGCTATCTGGAAGAGGTGAATCAGGAAGACCCCGAGTCTAAACCTGCTTCATTTTCTGCTTGGGCCCGAGGATTCCGAGTGCCAAAACACGCATGTTTTGGCAGAGCAGAATTCGAAGAAGTCAAGCGAGAAATGGCATCGTTCGTAACCAGAACAACGAGCCAGACAATCAACCGGAGAAATGAGCGGGCCAAAGAAATTCAGCAAGAAGCTGATATGGATGCCGCAGAAGCCTTCGAACCAGGAACCAATGGAGTTGCGTTCCTGTACGTTCCCCCCCAGATCTCTATAAAGGATGGAAAACCCAAGACGTATGGAGGAGGTTTTCTCCTCGTGAACGTTGAGGAAGAGAAAATCTACCCAATGGAAGGGGTGGGTTCGTTCGAAGAAAAGATTCAAGGCGTTTACGCTGATAATATCTTTGTCGAGAAATATACTCTCGACTGGGATTTTCCCTTCAGCAGAAAACGACTTGAAAATAACTTCGGATGGAGCACAGAGAAGATAAACGGATACTACCTATTCTGGAATCTCCTCAAAAGGGCAAAAGATCTCTTGGAAACAAGTAATCTGCACAACGAGGAGAAATCTATCATGGCCAAGGAAAGCGCTATCTGTGAGGAAGTATTTTTCCTTGAACGCCGAGACGGAACAGTATTCGTTGACTTCGAAGGAACTTGGGAAACATTGATTCTCCAAGAGAACGGCAAAAAAACAAAAGAGACGATAAAAAGCTTGTTCGTTCTTGTCCAGAGACAGGATGGCAAGATTCGAATTGTCTCTTACCCGAAGCACCTAGAAGCATTTTTTGCTGGCTGCATGGACAAATATGCAGAAGGCGAAAAATTCTCTGGGGTGCCCCAGCCTCTTCAAGCTGTGCTTCAGGCCCAATATGGAGTCTGCCAGACAAAAAGGCTGATTGCCGCCTGACCCTTGGACGCATCCGTAAGCGAAAGCGATAAAGGGCGTTGTGGTTACACTCGTAGTGTTTCTGCAACGCCCTCTTTTATTTTTCAAAAAAATATGTTAAATTAGACGTATCTAAATTCAAAAAATATATGATGAAAATAAATCCCTTATTAAAAAACTTTGTTCTGGTTATTATAATCTTCTTGGTGGTCGGAGGAATTTTTAGCTTGCTTTACCTTCCCGAAAAAACTCCGAACCAGATATCAATTTCACAATTGATTTCAGACATTAACCAAAATAAAATAAATAAAATTACAATTTCTGGAGACCAGCTGGCGATTGATTATGCAGATAAAACTACTGCTGTTTCTATGAAAGAATCAAATTCCACCTTGTCCGATTTATTGACAAATTTAGGAGTGAACAAAGACAATCTGCAAAAAGTTCAAATTGATGTTGCCCCCCTTAAAGAGAATACCTGGTCTTGGCTGGGCCCTATTTTGATATTTGGCATCCTGCCTTTAGTTGTTTTCGGTTTCTTTTTTTGGACAATGATCAAACAAGCAAAATCAGGAGCTGTGCAAGTTTTTGATTTTACAAAAGCTAAAGCCCGTCTTTTTGGAGCAGAGGGCCATGGAAAAGAAAAAATCACTTTTAAAGATGTAGCCGGATTAAAAGAGGCAAAAGAAGAGCTTGTGGAAATTGTTGACTTTTTAAAATTCCCAAAAAAGTATTTGCAAATGGGAGCTAAAATTCCAAGGGGAGTGTTGTTATTAGGCCAAGCTGGCGTTGGAAAAACACTTTTAGCAAGAGCGGTGGCCGGCGAAGCTAACGTCCCTTTTCTTTCGGTTTCCGGTTCAGAATTCGTTGAAATGTTTGTAGGGGTCGGAAGCGCCAGGGTTCGCGATTTGTTTACAACAGCAAAAAAATCAGCTCCTTCAATAATTTTTATTGATGAACTAGACGCCATAGGAAGACACCGAGGAGCCGGCATTGGCGGAGGGCACGATGAAAGAGAGCAGACATTAAACCAAATTTTGGTTGAAATGGATGGATTTGAAAGAGAAAATAATGTTATTGTTATGGCGGCCACAAACAGAGGAGATATTTTAGACCCAGCGCTTTTAAGACCGGGCCGATTTGACAGAAAAATAATTTTAGACCCGCCCGATGTCCATGATAGAACGGAAATTTTAAAAATCCATTCAAAAGACAAGCCCTTGGCTGGAAATATAAATTTTAAAGAAGTTGCCGAGAGAACTCCTGGATTTTCCGGCGCTGATTTGGCTAATGTGGCGAACGAAGCCGCTTTGTTAGCCGCCAGACAAAACAAAACGCAAATTGACCAAGTAGAATTTTTAGAAGCAATCGAAAAAGTCTTGTTGGGACCCGAAAGAAAAAGCCATATTTTATCAAAAAAAGAAAAAGAAATAGCGGCTTACCATGAAGCCGGGCACGCCTTGGTATCCTCTTTTTTGCCTGGCACAGAGCCCATCAGAAAAATCTCCATTATTGCCAGAGGAATGGCTGCCGGCTACACCCTTCAAATGCCGTCTGAAGAAAGAAAAATGACGACAAAAAATCAATTTATGTCTGAAATCGCCACTTTGTTGGGTGGGTGTTCAGCTGAAAAAATAAAATTTGGAGAAATGACTACCGGCGCTTCCAACGATTTAACCAGGGCGTCGGATATAGCCAGGAAAATAGTAAAAGAATATGGCATGTCGCCTTTGGGGCCGATTTCTTTCGGGGAAAAAGAAGAAATGATTTTTTTGGGAAAAGAAATATCAGAACAAAGAAATTATTCCGAAGAAGTGGCGTCAAAAATTGATAAAGAAGTTGAAAAAATTATTAGAGAGGCGGAAAAAACAGCCCAAAGCGTTTTGATAAAGAGAAAAGACCTGCTCGACAAAGTTGCTAAAACTTTAGTTGAAAAAGAAACAATAGAAAGAGATGACTTTGAAAAAATAATAAAAAAGAGATAATTTTATCTCTTGGGCGCGTAGCTCAATGGCGGAGCAAGAATCTTATACATTCGAGGTTGGGGGTTCGAGTCCCTCCGCGCCCACCAAATTTTAAAATATAAACAATACGGGCGTTTAGCTCAGTGGTAGAGCGCGAAGTTGACGTCTTCGAGGCCGTAGGCTCAATCCCTACAACGCCCACAGGCTTAATAAAAAATATGAATTATACTGGTGTAATTATTGAGGAAAGCTTAGAAAATAAAGATATCCTCAAAGAGGTAAAAATTTTAAGTACAAAAACTGAGCCAGCTGTTGATAAACATAAAACCCCTTGGTTAAAACAATGGACATTGCATATTGTTGAGATTTCAGAAGAGGAAGCCGAAAATACAGCAGAAAAAATTAGCGTGGCTCTAGAATTAGAACACCCATGGTACGCTGATTTTAAAAACGAAGTTCGCCACTTTATTATTTTTAAAAACAGAATTTTTAAAATAGATAGAACAAGAAAAAAACAATACGACAAAGCAAAAGAATATGGAATTTCTCTCGGAATCCCGCCCTATCAAGTTGATTTTCATCCAGATATCAAGGAGTGGAAAAGGCAATGAAAATATTTAACATTCAATGGATATGAAAATAATTTACGACGACGATAATTTATTAGTAGTTGATAAGCCGGCTGGAGTGATAGTTTTTCCCGAGGGCGACATAAGCGGAGAGAAAACCTTAATTGATTACCTGACAGAAAAATATCCTGAATTTAAAAATGCAGGAGAACCGCCGAGATATGGGATTGTTCATAGATTAGACAAAAATACCTCGGGCATACTTTTGGTGGCGAAAAGCGCAAAATCCTTGATTTTTTTGCAAAAACAGTTTAAAAATAGAGAGGTAGATAAAAAATATATTGCATTAGTTGTCGGCAACGTCAAAGATAATAAAGGAATAATTCATACTTTGATAGACAGAGCGCCGAAAGATAAAAGAAAACAAAAAGTTTATTTAACAGGCGAACCGGGGTCCGAAGGTAAAAGAGAGGCAATAACTGAATATAAAGTTTTGGAACGCTATGGAGAATATACTTTACTTGAAGTTCAAATAAAAACAGGCAGACGACATCAAATAAGATGCCATCTTTCTTATATCCAGCATCCAATTGCAGGAGACAAGATGTATGGATTTAAAAATTCACCTGCGCCAGAAGGTTTAGATAGGCAATTTTTACACGCAACTTATTTAAAAATCCAATTACCCGATGGCGAAATAAAAGAATTTAAATCAGATCTGCCAAAAAATTTAAAAAAAATAATTAAAAATTTATGACAACAAGAATAGAACAATTTAATTTATCTCAACAAAAGACCGACTTGCCGGACATAAGGCCTGGAGACACTATTTTAGTGCACCAAAAAATTAAAGAAGGCGCTAAAGAAAGAATCCAAATTTTTGAAGGCGTGGTTATTGCCAAAAAACACGGAAAAGGAACTTCTAGTACTATCACGGTCAGAAAAGTTGTTGAAGGAATTGGAGTAGAAAGAATCTTCCCAATACATTCTCCGGCTATCAGCAAAATAGAAGTTGTAAAACACGGCAAAGTCAGAAGAGCAAAACTCTATTATTTAAGGACGGTTAAAGGTAAAAAAACAAAAATAAAGAAAAAAGAATTTGCCGCGGCTATCGCTGAGCCAGCTGAAGAGCCGGCTACTCAAGAATTAACGCCAGAGACATCGGAAACAATAGAGCAACCGACAAAAATATTAGAATAAAATTAGGCGCGGGTGATGTAATGGTAGCCATGCAGGCTTGAGGTGCCTGTGCCGCAAGGCGTGCAGGTTCGACTCCTGTCCCGCGCACCACGTTGGAAAAGTCAATGCCTCGCCCCGCCTTTGGCGGGGTTCGGCGACCAAATCGTACGGATTTTTCGGGGCAAAAATAAATTCCCGATTCCGCAAAATATGGTTCGAGCCGATGTTTTTCAGAAATGTTGTCATTCCGGAAAGATTTTCTGATTCAATCAATTTAGCGGCTTGATTCAAGGATTTTACGAACTCACGAGCCGGTTCGAGCCAAGACAACCCTTTTGTCTCAAAGTCGGTGATTTTTTCAGAAAGCGACATTTTTTCGGACAGCAAACTCTGTTTTTTGGCGGCGTATTCTTCTGTGGATAAAGCGTCTGCTAAATAGACATCAAGAAGTTTTGCTAACTTTGTTTCTATGTTCGCTAACTGCTCTTTCAAAACGCTAACTTCTGCTTGTGCGTCCTCTCTCGCTTTATCCTGTTCGCTATCCAACGCCGCCAAAACTTTTTCAGTGTCTTGGCTCGACAAAGAAACTTTTTGAAGGTGGTTTTTGATTTGTGTGATTAACTGATTTTCACCAAGATATTTTTCTTGGCATGTGCCTCGCTTTTTTGTACAGCGATAGTAGGTGTAGATGCCACCGTTACCTTTCGCATATTGCGCGGTAATAGAACAACCGCACGAGGCGCATTTCATAAGGCCAAGAAAAGCAAAGTCATGCTTCCTATCCGGTCTCACTTTGCCACGCTTTGCCATAACTTCCTGACATTTATCAAAAAGTTTCTTTGAAATTAATGGTTCGTGTGTTCCCTCGAAAATTTCCCTTTTGTATCTCATCAATCCGATGTAAAAAGGATTTTGTAAGATATGCTGAACATTGCTCAAGGAGATTTTGTTTCCGGCATTGGTGAGCAGGTTCTTTTTCTCACACCAATTTGCGAGAGAGTTGAGCGGATATGCTCCGGTGGCATACATCTCAAAGATTTTTTTCACTAGAGGAGCTTTTTCGGTATCAATATCTATCCCTCTAGTTTTAGGATTATTGGAATAGCCAACCGGAGCCCAGCTTGGCCACACCCCATTTCGTATTTTTTGCCTCAACCCTCTTTTTACATTCTCTCGCAAATTGTCCACAAAATATTTTGATTGACCGAAAGCAATGTTCAGCATGAACAACCCCTGTGGTGTCGGCTCAAACCAGAAGCAGGGAAATTTGAGGGAACGAATCAAGCCGCGATCTACAAAATGGATAATCTTTCCGCCATCTACGGAATTACGAGCTAATCTATCGGGATGCCAAGAAATAATTCCGTCAGCTTTTCCTTGTTCTAAAAATGACAACATTTCTGCGAATTTAATTCGCCCGGGTTCTTTTGCGGTTTTGGCCTCTTGG
>ERZ1292629.1021-Hain-H43-01um-R1-1021-length-29365-cov-19_pt1 | contig 29365 bp, 41 predicted proteins | sample MGYA00564399_ERZ1292629 | MGnify/ENA primary metagenome ERZ1292629 (study PRJEB36523, sample SAMEA6512636) | groundwater metagenome | collected 2019-01-08 | study: AquaDiva: Metagenomics assemblies of 32 groundwater samples
AGAAGCCGTCCACGCTAGAAAACTAAATCAACCCGGGCCGGGCGGGTGTCGCGGCCGAGAGTGCCAAACCTATTGCGAGGACTCATCTCGCCAAGACGAGTGTTTTGAATTCGCCGCCACGAATGGTTTTATACCCAAAGATCAAGCCGATAAAATTCGTCAACAAAAAGAAAAGTTTAAAGCCACAGGCGGAAAAGGGCCGGGCGGTTGCGACGGTGATAGAAAATGCCGCGATTATTGCAACAATCCCGACAATTTGGAGGAGTGTTTGAACTTTGCCACCACCAACGACCTGATGACCACCGAAGAGGCCACACGCATCCGAGGTATCGCCGGCCGCGGTCCGGGCGGGTGTCGCGGTGAGAAGGACTGCCGGCAGTATTGCGAAGATCCGGCTCATGGCGAAGAATGCCTGGCTTTTGCCGAGGAACATGATTTGATTCCCAAAGAAGAACTGGCGCTCGCCAGAAAAATGATTAGCAAGGAAGGGCCCGGTGGCTGTCGCGGCTTGGAATGCAAAAAATTCTGCGATAGCCCTGATAACGCCGAGGCCTGTTTTGAGTTCGCCGCCAAGGAGGGTCTAATCCCCCAGGCCGAAATCGCGCAAGCTCGCAAGTTCATGCAGGCCTCCAAACAAGGCGGCCCTGGCGGTTGCCGCGGCCGAGAGTGCCAAACCTTCTGCGAGGATCCTTCACATCAAGAAGAGTGTTTCCAATTTGCTAAAAATCAGGGCATCATACCTCCAGAAGAAATTCAAAGATTTGAAAAGGGCAATCAAATAAGGCAAGAAGTTGAACAAAATGGCGGACCGGGCGGGTGTCGGGATGAAAACGGTTGCCGACAATATTGTTCTGATCCGGGCAACACCGACGAGTGCGTTAATTTTGCGGTTCAGAAAGGAGGGTTTTCACAAGAAGAGGGCCGAAAATCATTAGAACAATTTAAAAAGTTTCAGGAATTTGGCGATAAAATAAGACAAAATCCGGATCAATTTATCGGCGCCGAATTTAATCCCCGCGAATTTGAACAAAAATTCCAACAGCAAGTTAAGGACTCCGGACCGGAGGGCTTTGACCCGAATCAATTTAAGGGCTTTGGACCCGGACAGGGCGGGTTTGGACCACCGATTGGCGGAGGATTTGGGCCACAAGGAGATTTTGGATCTCAAGGCGGATTCGACCAACAGGGTGGATTCGGACCACAAGGTGGCGGATTCGGAGGTGGTTCAGGCGGCCCCGGCGGTTGCCAAGGTCTGGAGGAATGCTCAAATTTCTGCCAAGACCCAGCCCACTCTAGCGAATGCGGCAAATTTGGCCCGCCGCCGTCAGCAGGCAGAGAGAATCGTGGCAATAAAGGTGGAGGGGGACAACAGGGTGATTCCAGAAGCGGCGGATTCCCTTTCCCGAGACAAGGTGATGAGTTTCCTGGACAAGGATCCGAGGGTGAAGGTAACTTTCCAGAACACGAATCGGATGATAGATTTCCAGGCCAAGATCGCGGTGGGTTTCAGGGAGGATTCCAACCGACTCCGGAGGATATAAATAGAATTCAAGAATTCCAAGCACAACAGCAAATACAGAACCAGACACGACAACAATTTCAACAGGAATTTCAACAGCGGGGCGGTGACTTGTTGCCCCAAACTGGGAGTTTCCAACCACAAGGAGAATTTAGACCGCAAGAAAGCGGCGGATTCTCGCCACCGCCATCTGGAGACGGATCGTTTAGCCCACTGCCATCGGGCGGAGGATCTTTTTCACCCCAACCCAGTGGCGGAGGCGGATCTTTTAGTCCCCCTCCCGGCGCCTTAGCGCCCGTAGCGCCGCTAGGATTTATCCTCTCGCCAATTTTCCAGATATTCAGATAACCTTATATAAAAAACAGCCCCGACCATTAAAGTCAGGGCTGTTTTTTATTTCTGCCCAATTAGATATAATATACTTGCGTTACGATTTCTTTGTTTTTACTTTTTCACTTTTAATTTTTAATTTTATATCATGCCCCACTATACTTTCGCCCTTAAAGAAAAGAAAACTGTGGCCAAAGAAACTATGGCTTTTGTGTTTGATTTCGGCAACCAGGAATTTTCGTTTAAGCCCGGCCAATTTGTGGATGTTACTTTGGAAAATCCTAAATATAAAGATGACAAGGGCGTCACTCGGGCTTTCTCCATCGCCTCTTCGCCCTTGGATAATTATTTGATGATTGCCTCCCGTCTAACCGATAGCGCCATGAAAAAATCGCTGGCCGAACTGGAGCTGGAACGGCTGGTTCATATTGACGGGCCGCTGGGCTCGTTCCGTCTCCATCAAGACACTACCACTCCGGCTGTATTTTTAACCGGAGGCATTGGCATCACGCCGTTTAGAAGTATTGTAAAAGACGCCGCCGAAAAAAATTCGGAGCAAAAAATAACTTTAATTTATTCCAACCGCGCGCCCGAAGACGCCGCTTTCGTGAACGATCTGGAAGAATGGCAGGCCTATAATACCAACTTTAATTTTATAACCCGTTGGACCAAAAACGAGGGCCATATTGACGAGAATTTTTTAAAAAAACATATCAAGAACTTGGCTAAGCCGATTTTTTATGTGGCCGGCCCGCCGGGCATGGTCGCCGGCACCACCCAGCTCTTAATAGAAATTGGCGTCAACGAAGACCATATCCGTTTTGAAGAGTTTGCTGGGTATTAAAACAAAACCGAAGGTTGAACCTTCGGTTTTAAATCTCTTTTTCATAATACTAGATTCTACTTTCTAGATTTTTAGATATCTTCTCATGGCGATCAAACTGGAAATAACGCCCAAACCGACGCCGATCAAGCTTTGCATCAGGAAAATTTCCAAAACATTGGCGGAAAAATAACTAGATAAATTTATGCTGTTTATAAAAACGCTGATTTTGGGCGAAATAAAAAGAATCAGCGGATAAAATAAAATCAGCGTAATCACCGCGGCCACCAAGCCATAAACCACACCCTCCACTATAAATGGACCGCGAATATACCAATTAGAAGCGCCCACCAAACGCATTATGCCAATTTCCTCTCGGGTAGAATAGATGGTTATACGAATAGTGTTGAAGGTGACCAAGATAGCTACTAGAACTAAAATCATAACGCTGATAAAACCAAACCGTCGCGTCGCGCTTAAAATACTGGAAAGTTTTTCTATAACTTTTTGGTTTTGGCGATAGTTAACAGTATCAATGGTATTGGCAAAACGGGAACTCTCCAAAAAAGACACAATGGCGTCGTAGTTTTCAATATATTTGGCTTTGATATTTAACGAGGCCTCCAGTGGATTCGCGCCTAATTCTTCCAGCGATTTTATTATTTGCGGATTGTTTTTATGGTCTTCCTCAAACTTACCTAGCGCCATTTCTTTGGAAACATACTCCACACTTTTAACATCGTCTATATTTTCCAATTCCTGTTTTATTTTCAAGACCTCGTTCTCACTGGTGTCCAAAGAAAAATAGACCGAAACATCAACTTTTTCTTCCAGATCTTTTAGAACCTTATCAGCCATCACTGAAACCAAAAATAAACTAGTTATTAAACCAATGGTAATCACCATCACGCAGATAGTGGCCGAAGAAACCCAACGATTTCTCCAGAAAGAATTAAGGCCCGATCGGGCTACTCGTCTTAAAGCTGTTAATATTTTCTCTCTCATTATTTGAAAATTGTAAATTGATAATTTAAAATTTTAGATAAGGTACTTACCCTTTTCTTCGTCTTTAATTATACGCCCCTTATCCATTAGCACCACCCGCCGCTCCAATGAATTTACGATGCTGTTATCGTGAGTGGCCAAAATAACAGTGGCGCCTAACTCGTTTAATTTAAGCAAAAGATTAACAACTTCCCAAGTGTTGATGGGATCCAAATTACCGGTGGGCTCGTCGGCTACAACGATGTCCGGCCGATGCACCATAGCGCGGCCAATCGCCACTCTTTGGCGTTCGCCGCCGGAAAGCTGATGGGGAAACTGGCTGGCCTTATCCTGCAGGCCCACTAAACTCAAAACCTCCGGCACATCTTGGATTATTTCCAGGTCGTCCTTGCCGGCAACTTCCATGGCAAAAGCGATATTTTCGTAGGCCGTTTTAGCGGGCAAAAGTTTATAATCCTGAAAAACCGTGCCGATTTTTCGGCGCAGATAAGGCATTTCGCTGTGAGTTAAAGAATTTATGGAAACATCACCCACAATTATTTCTCCCATGGTGGGCATTTCTTCGCCGATCAACAAACGCAATAAAGTTGATTTGCCGGCGCCGGAAGAACCCACCAAAGACATAAACTCCCCTTGTTTAACTTTAAGATTAACATTTTCCAACGCTATCATGTGCGGCGGATATATTTTTGAAATATTCTTAAAATGAATCATGCTAATTTTATTTTAGTTCCGCTTCAATAAACTCTTGTAAATTTCCTTCTAAAACATCTTCGGCCTGCGTGGTTTCATAGCCGGTGCGGTGGTCTTTAACCATTTTATAAGGATGCAGAACATAGGAACGGATTTGCCGGCCCCATTCTATCGGCACACTCTCGCCTTTCAAGTCCTCGGCTTTTTGTTTATGTTCCCGATCCAAACGCTGTTTTATTTTAGCCGCCAAGACCTTCATCGCAGTGTCTTTGTTGGCGCCCTGGGAGCGTTCGGCTTGCGAAGTGGTTACTATGCCTGTGGGCAAATGCATGATTCGTATAGCCGATTCTGTTTTATTAACATACTGCCCGCCCGGTCCGCCGGCCTTATAAGTATCCACCCGCAAATCCTGCGGATTTATTTCTATTTCTCCAACATCCTCCAGTTCTGGCATTACTTCCACCAAAGCAAAAGAAGTATGCCTTAAATTTTGCGATGAGAATGGCGACAAGCGAACTAGCCGGTGAACACCGTTTTCACCTTTCAAATAACCGTAAGCATATTGGCCGCGCACTTCTATTATAGCATTTTTTAAACCGGCTTCCTGCCCCCCGGTCACCGCGATAATCTTGGTCTTAAAACCAACCCTGTCGCAATATTTTAAATACATTCTTAATAGTATTTCCGCCCAGTCCTGGGCGTCGGTGCCGCCGGCGCCGGCGTAAATACTTACCACCGCGTTGTTCTTATCGTAGACGCCGGAAAAATAAGTTAGAACTTCTTCTTTGTTTATTTTCTGTTCAATCAGTTCTAACGATCTTTTAAATTCCTTGGCCAAGACCTCGCTTTGATCTGCTTTGAAAAGTTCTTCTACCTCCTCCAAATGTTTTATATCCGATTGATAATTTTCCCATTTGCTTACAATATCTTTGAGTTCCGATAATTCTTGACTGATTTTTTGGGCTTGTTTGGGATTGCTCCAAAAATCCAGCTCGGCTGTTTTTTGCTCCAATTCCGCGATTATTATTCTCTTTTTAGCCAGGTCAAAGACGGTCCAGCAACTGCTGGGCTTTAACACTGACACTTTCCAGTTTCTCTTTAAATTCCGGCGTCATTCGCTAAAAAGTATAGCAGAAAAATAAATAAAATAAAAAGCGGATTGATGTTATCGCACCGCTTGATTGTTAGACACCGAGTGTCTAACAATCAAGCCCGCTTTAACAGGGCGAAGTTTTCGCGGATGATATCTTTAGCCCGATCCAATTCGGAGCGCTGAGGCAAATTAAAATAAAACCATTTATGGATTGGGAAAATTTCCAGAGTAACCGCGCCGGTATAATTGAATTTTTTAACAAAAGATAAAAAACCCGACCAATCAAAGTCATGCCCCTTAAAACCAATATGAAAATCCCCATTTTTAAAACCATGCAAATGAACAACTTTTATCTGGCTATGATTTCTCTGAAAAAACTGATACGGATCAATTCCGGCCAGCACCGCCTTGGCCACATCAAAAGTTAAATTTATTTTTCTTTTTTGAACAAATTTCTCCAGTTTTTTGGGATGGCCGGCGTAACGGGGAAATTTTTCCAACTTTCTAGGCGCGGCGTTTTCAAAAGCTATGTTTAACCCTTGCTCTTGTTCTATTTCTTTTATCCATTCAAAAAATGGGCTGTTAAAAGTTCTTCTCATAGTGGCCAAATGCGCCACCAGATTTTGGGCCTCCAAAAATTTAGCCCATCCAACCATTTTCCTGATTTTTCCACGGCCGGTAAACAACACATACCAAGGCGGTTGGTGCACATTATAAATCGGCAGGTTATATTGCTGTGATAATTTTTTGACCTTTTCTAAACCCGTCTTCAAAACCAATGGAGTTATCACCAACTCCAAACCATCGGCGCCGATTTCTTGGGCCAACAAAAAAATTTCCTCCAAAGGAAACGGTTCTAGGGAATAACTGGATAATAATAGCTTCATACAGCGCTTTCCATAGTAGCAGAAAAATGGTATTTTGTGAAAGCTAGCTCGGTAAGCCGATGTAGCTCAGTTGGCAGAGCAGCGCTTTCGTAAAGCGAAGGTCGTCGGTTCGATTCCGACCATCGGCTCATCATGATCCCAGGAATAGATTTAATCACTCTGATAAAAACCGTCGGCTATGCCGGGCTTTTTGGTATTATATTCGCCGAATCGGGTTTGCTTATCGGCTTTTTTTTGCCGGGCGACAGTTTGCTGTTTACGGCTGGATTTTTGGCCTCGCAGGGCTATTTGGATTTGATACCTTTAATACTGGTTACTCTGGGCGGCGCGATTTTGGGCGATAATTTTGGTTATACTTTTGGCCGAAAAATTGGCTACAAAATTTTCAATAAAGAAAACTCTCTGTTTTTTCATAAAAACAATCTGGAACGCGCCGACAGATTTTATAAAGAGCATGGCGGCAAAGCGCTGATACTGGCGCGGTTTATGCCGGTTATAAGAACTTTCGCGCCCATATTGGCCGGCGTGGGTAAAATGCGCTACCGCGTTTTTCTTTTCTATAATATTATCGGCGGCGTGCTCTGGGCCTCGGGACTCACCTATCTTGGCTATTACTTAGGCGGCGCTATTCCCAACATTGATCGCTACCTTTTACCAATAATAATTGTGATTATAACCCTTTCGTCCCTGCCCACAATTATTCACATATTAAAAAACCCAACCCACCGCCGGCAGATAGCGGAGTTTGTAAAATCAAGGATAAAAAAATTGCATTAAAAAATATCTGAGACCCTTGCTGTCGCAATGGCATCCATTTTTGCATCACTATAATTATCAATATGCGACGCTATGCACAAAAATGCGATTACAGCTCCGCTTTGCGCGAACCACATTCTGGGGTACTGATTCGGACGCAATCCGGAATTTATAATCGACAACTCTGTTTTCCACATTGTCCAACTGTCATTTTGCGTAACGCGGTGAAGTTTCCCCGGCGCGATTCTTGACTGTGGTAATACCGGATCAAAATGAAATTCACACAATTTTTCAAAACCTTCTAAACTTTCCCGAATGTAACGCAAGCGCCGCTTTTTAAGAGCGGCGATTTCTCTTTCAAAAGTATCGTGGAGCAGAAAAGTCATTATAAATCACTAAAATCCGTACCGCGATAATATGTAAATTCATATGGTATCGTCTGATATGGCTTGGCCGCGGTGTACGGCGCTTCAGCGTGTGAAAGCTCGGCCAATTGCTCACCGTTCAAAACACCGTAGCGTCGAATAATACGATCCAGCATTTTTATCTCTTCTGGTTCAAAAATGCTCATATCGGGCTTTACGATGTTTTCATAAACTTCCGTTGGCGCATACTCTTTACCCCATTCCCGCACAGTTCCCACCCGAAGCGCTTTATTTTTGGAAAGATCAGCAATAATCTCATTCAGAGCAGACGGAAGCGGCCCTTTTGGGTAAGCTTTATAGACATCTCCAGTAATTGATTTCTGATATTTTTCATAAAAATCAAAATCAACAAAATACAGGAGCTTGGCTAGCTTCTTTTTACCCCTGACTTCCCCACCCAGTTTTTGGCACAAATAGAGAATTATTTGCTGATATTTCTTCTTTTGGAGAAACATATTGCCTATATGATACAACAAAAAACAAGTGAAGACAACAACACTGTTTTAGACCGTTTTCTAACAACTAAATTTCTGGGGAATAATTTATAGTGCTTTCTTTTATCTCCGAGGCGGACAAGTAACCAGAGTCGAGATAACTTTTCAAGGACTCGAGAAAATTTATTCCATCTTCCAGGAATAATTTTCGCGTTGGTTGATCTGCAACAACTATTCCGTGTTTCATTAAATTTCCAATAATGACCTTATCACCTTATAAAAACCAACTGGAGCGGGATACGAGAATCGAACTCGCGTCTTCAGCTTGGGAAGCTGACATATTGCCACTATACTAATCCCGCATTTTTTCCCCAACTACTAAATACTAATTACAAACTACTTATTTTTTAGTCCCCCCTCTTTCCACTCAAACGGCAGAAACCAAATGCTAACTTGGGCGCTGGTTTTAACATCTATCAGCCAATTATCAAATTCCGCGCCTTTGGTTTGCGATAGCACTTGGGTTAAGGCGCTCGGTTCTAAAATTCTTTCTTTGAACTTGGAAAAATCCCAACCATAAATAGCGTTAATAGAATTGGATAATGCCGTGGTATTAGCATCGCTAAAATTTTTAGCTATTTCGCTTTGAACTTTATCTAAAACATCCGGCGAAGCGGCTGATTTAATAACTTGTTGCGCGATCAAACTTTCCAAAGAGGCCTTAATAAGATCCGAACCGTTAGCCCGGCGGAAAAACTGGTCCATAACTTCGCTGGAACCGGCATAACCCTGCGAATACAACCGGCGGGAAACTTCGGCGTTTTCTTTAACCGCGCGATAACTTATAAAACTATTATTGACTCTAGCCACCGGAAAATAGCCATTCTTAATCAAAGAATAACTTAACAAGCCGCCCACCAACAAAACCAAGGTTAGAATCAAAATTTTGATATGAAATTTCATGGGAAAAAATATCTTTTCCATTCTAGCACATTAAACCAAAGACCATTTTTATTTTCAATGGCCTGGCTGGGGCTAGTTAAAAAATCTTCTTGGGGAAAATCGTCCTCACTCACCACCACTAAAACCTGTTCGCCTTCTTTTTTAAGATTAAGCCGCGAGCGGGCTTCTTTTTCTAAAATCTGGGGATTGTTCAAATTATCCAGTTCGCGTTTTAATCCCTGGGTTTGTTGTTCGGTTTCTTGAGTATTTTTGGCTATGGCGTTGTAGTCAGAACTAAGTTTAAACCAGCGCCAAAATTCCCGCCCGGCGATATAACCGCTGAAAATAAAAACCAGACCTAGAAAAAACCACAAAGTCCAGTTTTTTTTGAGAGCGCTAATGAATTCTTGCTTAATCATGATATTATTTTATTATATCATCAAAATATATGAAAAACTTCGGCCATAAAAAAATCGTCCAGGTCTTATGGACGATAGCGGTGATAATCGTGGGTCTTTCTATGGTTTTTTATTTGATCTATCCTCTATTCTACTAAATAAAATTGGTATAAAAAAAGACCCTTGGATGCGAGCCGTCCTTTTGGACAGCCAGTACAGCATCGCAAGGGTCTGAGAAAGCCAGGGAGAATCATCACGGGATGACTCTACAATGATCCACGAGGCTACCCGCCTGATGTCGTCCTTTGGACGCTCACTTTGTGGCTCCCAATACGAGAACGCTCGCATGGGGCCGGCGTGGCTTTACCTCCGGACCGAATCCGGCTTTCAAGAAAGAACAAACATAGAGGGAAGCTCCGGTGGAGCATTGGGCTAAAGCGTCCTAGGTACGCGCCCTGTGTCGTCCGGTAGACCAGCCGAATTTATACAACAATCGGCGTCCGTTTCTACCGGATCATCAGCTCCTCGCCAACAAGCCACTCGTGGGCCTGCAACCGGAGCTCCACTCGTTCAGCAATCTTTCGTGCGCAGCGTCGTAGGGTGGATAACAGTTAATCCAGCTACCCGTAAGTGGAAACTTACTGGAGCAAACCCTCCACCTCCTTTCGACTAAGAACTTTTTGTTCTTAGTCATTTCCAGTGACCGATATTTCACGGTACTTCTTGGGCAGAGGCGAGACAATCGCCATCCACATCCACACCTACCACCTCACACGCCGATTTCTCGCTCCCGGCCCCAGGAGGTCGATCAGCTCAGGGCACCCCACCCACCAGGGTGTTGTCCCCGGTCGTCGTCAGAATCGTGGCATACTGCGCCAGATTGTACTGCCTCTGATGCTGCATCCGAACAATCATACTTCCCTCTCCTTTCTGCGCCCTCTTGTAACCAAGTATGGCGCAAAAGTGAAATTGCCCGTTCTGCGACCCGTTAAGATCACTGGACAATTCCAGTTTGTAGTTTTTCCCGACTTTCAAAGAACATATCCATGTTATTATACCCCACAAATCCTGTCAAGCCCCAGCCATTAAAACATGTCAAATTGGCTCAAAAACACACCTAAACACTAGGTGCGATGCCAATCAACGAATGACATGCGAATCTACAAATAAATCCATTCGAATTTATATTCGTATCATTCGTATGCATTCGCATATTGGCGCCGCATTGCTAAAATTTGTCATATTCCCGCAAACTTAACTGGGCGTTGATCTGGCGCATCGTTTCCAAAATAACCGAAACCACAATCAATAAAGCCGTGCCGCCCAGGGTTAAAGTGCGGATGCCTAGGGCGTTTTGAGTTATTATCGGCAAAACGGCAATCAAACCCAAAAAGACAGCGCCCGCCAAAGTGATGCGGTTAAGTGTTTGATTTAAAAAAGCGGCAGTGGGTTCGCCCGGCCGAATACCCGGCACATAACCGCCTTGCTTTTGAACATTGTCGGCAATGGACTTGGGATCAAAAGTAACCGCGGTGTAAAAATAGGTGAACACCGCCACCAAAAGAAAATATAAGCCGGCGTAAATAAACGGTTGTTGCAAGAAAGCCGCGGTAGCGCGCGCGCCGGCGGCTAACCAGACAATTTTTGAACTGGCTAAAAATTGAGCTATCAATCCCGGGAAAAGTAAAATAGATAAAGCAAAAATTATAGGAATGACTCCGGCCTGATTGACCCGCAAAGGAATATGGCTGGAAAATCCGCCGTAGACCCTTCGGCCGCGCACTCTTTTGGCAAAAGCCACCGGGATATTGCGCTGGCCTTCGCTTACTATCACCACACCGGCGATAACCGCCACCGCCACCGCGGCAAAGATTAAGTAAGTGAAAATCTGTCCGGGTTCAAAAGTTATTAAACTCTGGCCCACACTGGTGGGCAGTTGTGAAACGATACCGGCTAATATCAACAAGGAAACGCCGTTGCCAATGCCTTTTTCGGTAATAATTTCTCCCAGCCACACCAAAAAAAGCGAACCGGCGGTTACGGTAATTATCAGCGTCATCAAATCAAAAAAAGATAATTGGGCGATAATCCCTTGGCTTCTTAACAAAGTAACCGTGCCCAGCGACTGCAACGCCGCCAACGGCACCGTGAGTAAACGAGAAAATTGGTTGAACTTGGCGCGGCCTTCCGAACCCGACTCCATATAAAGTTCCCGCAGGTTAGGAAAAATCATGGTTAATAATTGCATGATGATGGATCCAGTAATATACGGACCCAAACCCAACAACAACACCGAAAAATTTTGCAAAGTTCCGCCGGTGAACAAACTGACCAAACCCAAAAGTTGATTAGACGCGAAAAACTCCGCCAAACGGGCGCGGTCTATGCCCGGCAGAGGAATGGTGGAAGCCAAACGAAAAATAGCCAACATCGCCAAGATAAAAATTATCTTGCGCCTAAGTTCGGGAATTTTAAAAATTTGAAAAAATTTATCCATAAAAATACTAACGATTGATTATTTGGGCGTATTTCTAATCTCCCCGCCCAAAGCCAAAATTATTTCGGCCGCTTTTTGGGAAACAGCCAAATTTTCCAAAATAAGTTTTTTAGTTAACCGACCTTCGCCCAAAACTTTTATTTTAGGTCTAGCGCCTTTTTTTGACTCAACCAAGCCGCGATTCATCAAGACCTTGGGAGAAATCTTTTCTCCGGCCTTAAAATTATTTTCTAAAACAGTTAAATCAATTATAGAAAAAGCGGCGCTTTGAATTTTAAACCCGATACCGCGTTTTTGCGGTATTTTCATCATTAAATCACGCACAGCCGGGCGAATTCTGTGGCCAGCGCGTGATTTTTGCCCCTTAGTGCCGCGGCCCGAAGTTGTGCCCCGCTTGCCGCCGCGACCGATTCTTTTTTCTTTTTTCTTTTTTATTGTCGGTTTAAGTTGATGTAAATCCATATTATGCGATGCTAATCAACGAATGACATGCGAATTATACTAATGAATTCGTGGTTTATTCGTTTCATTCGTATCCATTCGCATATTGGCATCGTGTTTATTTGTTTTGGCCGCGATTATCCTAAAGGCCTTCAAAGCCGCCCGAGCGTTGTTTATTTTATTGCCCGAACGCGATAATATCTTGGCGATAATATCTTTATAACCGGCAAGTTCTGAAATGGCTCTAACCGCTCCACCGGCATTTATACCGCGGCCCGGCGACGCTGGTTTCAAAAAAATCACCGCAGAATTGAACTTAATTTTGATTTCAAAAGGTATCGTGCCCCGGCCCAAAGGCACCTCCACGATATTTTTTTTGGCCTGGTGCGAGGCCTTGGCTACGGCCTGGGCCACATCTACGCCCTTGCCCACACCAAAACCAACCTTGCCTTTTCTGTTGCCAATAGCCACCGCGGCCCTAAACTTAAATCGTTTACCACCCTTAACGACTCTAGCCACCCGATCTATTTCTAAAACCTTTTCTTCGTATTCCCTCACTTCCCGCTCACGCCGTCTTGGGCCAGAAAATGATCTAGTATTTTGGTTTTTCATAATAATCTATTTATTCGCAATATTAGAATTGATTCGTTATTCGTATATATTAAAAATCCAGCCCGGCCTTCCTTAAACCCTCGGCTAACGCTTTAACCCGGCCGTGATATTTATAACCGCCGCGATCAAACATAATTTTATTGTAGCCATTTTTTAAAATCTCAGCGCCCATGGTTTTACCCACGGTCTCGGCATCAACGGTTTTTCTGTTTTTTGTTTTAATTTTCGCGCCAGCAATTTTTTGATCGTTTAAGGCCGCCAAAGTCCGCCCCGCGCTATCATCTATCAACTGAACATAAATATGCCGGGCGGATCGGAAAACAGCCAAGCGCGGTCTCTCTGGGGTGCCTATTATTTTGGCCCTTATTCTTATTTTTCTTCTTTTGTTAGCCGCGCGTTTATTAATCATAGTTATGCCGAGGCCGAGGCCTTCTTGCCCGCTTTCCTTCTTATAACTTCGCCGCGATAATGAATACCTTTGCCTTTATAGGGCTCCGGCTTTTTTATTTTTCTTATTTTAGCCGCTACTTCGCCCACTAAGGTTTTATCAATGCCTAGAACCGAAATAACATTTTTTTCAACCTTAAAATCAATACCCTCCGGCGCCTTAAATTCCACCGGATGAGAAAAGCCCACACTTAAAATTAAATTATCACCCTGAAGCTGGGCCTTATAACCCACGCCTTCTATTTCTAATTTTTTTTCATAGCCCTGTGAGACCCCCACGACCATATTGAAAATTATGGATCGGGTGGTGCCCCAAAGCGCGTTTTTATTTTTATTGTTTCCGGCGGAGACCAAATTTATAATATTATCTTGATCTTGCTTAAAAATAGTCAGCCCCCGCGGCAATTTGTGTTTGAGCTCGCCTTTAGGTCCGCGAACCGTAACCAAACTATCACTAACTTCAATCGTGACTTTTTCCGGTATATTAATTATTTTTTTACCTATTCTAGACATATTAACTTTTTATGATATTTGGCATAAAAATTCCCCGCCTAATTTGGATTTTCTGGCCTCACTGCCAGTCATAAGGCCTTGGGAAGTGGAAATAATAATCGTGCTGCCTTTTTTTGAAAAAATCTCTCGGCTTTTCAAATATATTCTTTGGCCCGGCTTAGAAATTCTTTTAACATCCGTTATAGCCGAAAATGACTTATTATATTTTAATTTAAGTTCCAATTTTTTTACGATCGCTCGGCCTTTTTTTTCGTAATCCAAAATAAGGCCGGTTTGTTTTAAGACCCGGGCTAGCTCTTGCTTTAGTTTGGAAAAAGGAATACTGACCGTTTCTTTATTAACGGCCTGGGCATTTTTTATTCTAATTAACATATCTGAAATAGGATCAGTCATAATTTTACCATGAGGCCTTTTTAAGACCGGGTATTTCACCCTTGGCAGCCAATTCTCTTAAACAAATCCGACATACTCCAAAGTCCCTAATATAACCTCTCTTGCGGCCGCACTTCCAACATCTATTCAATTTTCGGCTTGAATACTTTGGTTTTTTTTGCGCTCGCGCGATAACTGATTTCTTAGGCATAACCGTTTTATTTTTTTATAGGAAAACCTAATTTTCTTAAAAATTCCAAACTCTTCTTTTTATCAGAACCGGAAATAACCGCCGTAAATTCAAAACCAAAAGTATGCGAAGCGTCGGCCGTGGCTTCAGAAAAAATTGTATGGTCTTTAATACCCACATTAAAATTCCCGTTGATGTCCACTTTTGTTTCGTCTAACCCCCGAAAATCCCTGGTTCGGGGGAAAGCCACATTTACGGCTTTTTCTAAAAAATCATACATTTTATTGCCATGCAAAGTAACTTTAACGCCCAAAGGCATACCGATTCTTGTCTTAAAAGAAGCAATGGCTTTTTTGGCTTTAGTCACCACCGGCTTCTGGCCGGTAATCGCGGTTATCTCGGCCGAAACCTTTTTAATAATATCATCCGGCTTGGCGCTTTGAACCACAGCCCGTCCCAAACCAACATTGACCACCACACTTTTAATTTGGGGCAAAGCCAAAATATTATCAACTTTTAAAGATGATTGAAGTTCTTTCAAAAAAGCCCTATCTTTAATTTTTTCCCGTATTTGCTTGTTCATGCTAATTTATCAAAAAAATTCACCAACCCTGATTGGGGATTGGGAACTGGTCCATACTATAACGCTTGGCCGCATTTTTTGCAAACTCTGGCTTTTTTGTCGCCGCTTAATTGATAGCCCACCCGAGTGGTCTTAGCGCAGTGTTTGCAAATAATCATAACCTTGGAGGTGGCCAGGGGCATCGCCACCGAAATCATTTCACCTTTCTTTTCGGCTTGTTTGGAACGCACATGTTTTTTGAGTAAATTTAACCCCTCCACTACTATTTTATTTTCGCGCGGCAACACCCGAACCACCTTGCCATGGCGGCCTTTATCTTTTCCTGAAAGTATTTTTACTTCGTCGCCTTTAATTATACGCATACGCTTATATAACACTAATACGCTAATGATTCACAAATGACACTAATAATTTTTATTCATTCGCGTCATTAGTTTTTATTCGTGTATTGGTGTTATGTTTAAACGACTTCTTCGGCTAAAGAAACAATTTTATCAAAACCTTTTTCTTTAAGTTCTCGCGGCACCGGACCAAAAATTCTGCCGCCCTTGGGCTCTTTGCCATCAACCAAAACCACGGCATTATCGCTAAAACGAACGCTGGTGCCGTCGGCGCGTTTGAACTCTTTTCTCTGCCTTACCACCACGGCTCTCAAAACCTCTTTTCTTTTAACCGCTTTTCTGGGTTCGGCTTCTTTAACAGAAACAACAATAGTATCGCCTATTTGGGCATAACGCTTACGGCTGCCTCCCAAAACCATAATACACTGGACCTTTTTGGCTCCGGTGTTATCGGCAACTTTTAACATTGTTCGCAATTGAATCATAATAATATATTTTAGCCATTAGGGCATTCCATTATTAGGAATTAGTTAATAGCATAGCGTCCTAATTCCTAATTTCCTAACTTTTCTTTGACTATCCAATGCTTATCTTTAGAAATAGGCCTTGATTCTTCCAGTAAAACCCGATCGCCCGCCTTAAGTTCGGCGCCCATGTAATGGGCCTTATATTTTTTGGTAACTGTTATTCTTTTTTGATACTTAGGATGCGGCTTAACTGTCTCAACCATAACAACAACCGTATTAGTCATTTTAGTGCTCACCACCTTTCCTTTTAAAATTCTTTTAGGCATGTTTAATTTTTAATTTCTTGTAAGATGGTCAATATCCTCGCTATATTTCTCTTAGCAACCTTTAGTTGATGCACTTTTTTCATCTGCGATCCGGATAACTTAAATCTTAACTGCGTTAACGCGCCCTGTTCTTCTTTTAAGAGTTTGGCCAAGTCCTCCTTGCTTTTTAATTTTAATTCTTTGGTCTTAAGCATGATTATTAATGGGCTGAAATGATCCTGGTTTTAATCGGCAATTTGTGCGCCGCCAACCGCAAGGCCTCCCGCGCCAAGGCATCGCTCACGCCATCTATTTCAAAAATAACTCGGCCAATTTCTAAAGGGAAAACAAAATGATCCACGCTGCCTTTGCCGCCGCCCATACCAACTTCCGCGCCTTTTCTTGTCACGGGCTTATATGGAAATATCCTTATCCAAATTTTGCCGCCGCGCTGGATATGATGAGTCATGGCTCGTCGGCAGGCCTCTATTTGGCGAGAAGTTATCCAGGCGGCTTCCAACGCTTTAAGCCCAAAACTGCCGAAATCCAATTTATTACCGCGTGAAGCCAAGCCCCGGGTGCGGCCTCTCTGCCATTTTCTATGTTTTACTTTTTTGGGCAACAGCATATGTATGTCCGATAAGTTCTATTGATTTTATTTTTTTTCTTCAAACACATCGCCTTTATAAATCCAAACCTTAACCCCGATCACGCCGTAAGCGGTATTGGCTTCAACTTGAGCGTAATCAATATCGGCTCTAAGGTTTTGGAGTGGAATCTTGCCTTTGGAAAGATGCTCTCGGCGAGCTATTTCAGCCCCGCCCAAACGCCCTTTAGCCATAATTTTAATACCCTTAACCAGGGGTTCACCCATTACTTTTTCTATGGTTTGTTTCATCACCCTCCGAAAAGGCAAACGGCGTTCCAATTGCTCGGTTATATTTCTAGCCACTAGCTGGGCATATAATTCGGGTTTTTTAATTTCTTCAATATCTATCTTTATAGCATAATCATGTTTTTGATTTTTTTTGCGATAGTGCTTGTTAAGCTCGTTTTTTAAGCCCTGCTGTAACTCTTCCAAGCCCTTGCCGCCTCGGCCGATTATTAAACCGGGCCGAGATGATTTTATAACCAGACCGATCTGATTGGCCGAACGAACAATTTCAACGCTTTCCAGCGAGGCCTTATCCAACTTGCCAACAATATATTTTCTCAAAATAAAATCTTCCTCCAAAAATTCCTTAAATTTTTTCTGGGTGAACCAGCGTGATTTCCAGTCCTTTTGTATGCCCAGCCGAAACGAGACCGGGTTTATTTTTTGCGCCATAAAAAATTATATTGACTTTCTTTGAAACATTTTCTTAACAAAACCCGATCTTGAAGCGGTTTTGATTTTTGAACCGCTTCTGATTTCCTTTCTTGAATCCAAACCACTCCGGGCGCGGCTTTCGGTGTCGCCGGTTTTGACCCCACTGTCGCGTTTATCCTTATCAGTTTCTTTGGCTGACTTATTTGTTTTTCTATCTCCCTCTAAAATCAGGGTGATATGGGATGTTTTTTTGCTTCGGGGCGCCGTGCGACCGCGCGAGGACGGCCGAGATCTTTTAAAAACCGGACCGCCGTCAACTTTTAAGGTCTCAATTTTTAGACCCTCGGACGAAAGAGAAAAATTATGTTCAGCGTTGGCGATAGCCGATTGTAATAACTTAAAAACCGGGCCAGCGCTTCTTTTGGGTAAAAATCTAAGTTGAGCCAAGGCCTCTTCGGCCGACAAACCTCGAACCAAATCTACCACCGATCTTACTTTTCTGGGACTAATATGCAAATGGTTTAACTTAGCGATGACTTTCATATTTTATTTTTTGGCTGGAACTGCGGCTTTCTCGGCTTGGGCTTTAACCAGTTCGGCTGTTTTCTGGCTGGCCTCCAATTCTCGCTGCATTTTGCCGCCATGCCTGGAGAATTTACGTGTTAGAGAAAACTCGCCTAATTTATGTCCCACCATTTCTTCGGCTACTAAAACCGGAACATGAACTCGGCCATTGTGAACACCTATCGTAAAACCCACCATCTCTGGAGTTATGGTGCAAGAACGCGACCAGGTATTAATAATCTTTCTGGAACCGAGCCCAGCGGCCTTGATCTTCTTTAATAATTTTTCGTCCACAAACGGACCTTTTTTTAAACTTCTCATTTTTTCCTTCTGCTTAAAATAAATACCCGCGAAGGTTTCTTTTTATCTCTGGTTTTAACACCGCGAATACCACCGCCCCAATAATTTTTGGAGCGCTTTAATCCTCGGGGCTGTTTGCCCTCGCCACCGCCGTGGGGATGGTCCACCGGATTCATGGCTGTGCCTCTTACGGTTGGCCTAATGCCCAAACGACGAGATCGGCCAGCGTTTCCTATAACTACCATTTTTTGCTCTGGATTGGAAAGCTCGCCGACCGAGGCCGAACATGTTTCCAAAACCTTTCTAACCTCGCCCGAAGGCATTATCAGGTTTGCAAAACCACCTTCTTTAGCCGAGAGACCAATAAAAACACCGGCGGAACGCCCTAATTTACCGCCTTGGCCTGGATTTAATTCCACACTGTATACAGCCGTGCCCACCGGTATATATTTGAGTGGCATTCTATTGCCCGGTTTTAACGGACCTTCTTCTTTATATGAAGCGATTTCATCACCTACCTTAAGGTTCTGTGGGGCCTGAATATAAGATCTCAAACCATTTTTATAGATAATCCTGGCAATAAAACTGGTGCGGTTAGGGTCGTATTCAATGGCCTCAACTTTAGCTCCAATTCCATAAAAATTTTGCTTAAAATCAACCTCGCGATACATTCTTTTAACACCACCGCCTTGGTGACGCATAGTAATTCGGCCAGAATTATTTCGACCGGCTTGGGATTTTAAAGCGCTGACCAATGCCTTAACCGGCTTTGTGGCCGTAATAAATTTACGGTATTCAATACCGGTCATATGTCGGCGCGATGGCGTTGTCGGACGATAATGCTTCATATTTACGATTTTAGAGCTTCTATTTTTTGACCGGTCTTGATTCTGATTATGGCTTTTTTAAAACCGGTCTGCGTGCCCCATTTACCCTTCAAAAATTTATTCCGGCTCTTATTATTTAAAACATTAACTTTTTCAACATTAACCCCAAATAGTCCCTCCACCGCCATTTTTATGGCGGGTTTGGTAGCCGAACCCTTAACCTCAAAAACATAATTTCGGGTGGCCTCCAGGCCCAAAGCTTTTTCGGTAATTATTGGCTTTATTAAAACATCCCATCCTGGGCGGGCCGCATTTTTAAGGTCGGCTCCGGTTTTGGCTTTGATAACCGCACCTACGGTTGGTTTTATTGAAACGGTCTTTGGAGTAGCGGCTTTATTTGGTTTTTTGAAATTAAATAGACCCATATATTTATTTAGCGGCTAGCCGATTAACCGCGTGCGTTGTTAAAATGATATTATGAAATTTCAAAACATCCAGCAGGCCCAAATTATTGATGGAAACAACTTTCGTTTTAGGTAAATTAGCGCTGGCTCGGGTTAGGTTTTCAACCGGCTGGGATGTTACCACCAACAAACTCTTACCCGTCCAACCCAACTTTGAAATAAGATTTTTAAAATCCTTGGTCTTGCCGCCTGTTAAATCCAATTTCTCCACAACCATTATTCGGCCGCTTTTTAGTTTGGCGCTCAAAGCCATTTTCAATCCCAATTGAGCCACTTTCAAATTTATTTTTTGGGAATAATTTTTATCATTGCGAGGCCCGTGAGAAACCCCACCGCCTTTCCAAATAGGTGAGCGAGTGGAACCGTGCCTGGCTCGGCCAGTGCCTTTTTGCCGCCACGGTTTCTTGCCGCCACCACTAACATCGGAACGGTCTTTGGTGTGGGCTACTGGTTTTCTTTGATTAGCTAATAAGCTCACTCTGACCTGATGAACTAAATTAACATTCATCGGCAAACCAAAAACACCATCACTTAATTCAGTCAATCCGATTTCTTGCCCATCTTGATTGTATAATTTCGTCTCCATCTAATTTCCTAATTTCCTAATTTCTACCATTGTTCCTCTTTTCCCCGGCACCGCGCCTCTTAACGCCATAATTCCAGTAGCCGCATCCACTTTAACCACCTGCAGATTTTTTACTGTAACTCTTTCATTTCCCATCCGACCAGCCATTCGTTTTCCTTTCAGCACTCTTTGCGGAAAACGACTGCCGATGGATCCAGGTTTTCTTAAAACATCTCGATGGCCATGCGAGGCCGGACCGCCCTTAAAACCATGCCTTTTAACCACACCTTGAAAACCCCGACCGGTATTTTGAGCGCTCACGCTAACTTTTTCTCCAGGCGCAAACACCGAAACATCCATTTTATCGCCAATTTTATAAACAGAAATATCATTCACCCTGAATTCTTTTACATGAGCGAAACTGCCTAAACCCTTAAAGTGACCCTTTAACGATTTGGAAATACTGCTTTCTTTTTTTACGCCAGTGCCTACCTGCACGGCCATATAGCCGTCTTGCTCAGGTGTTTTAACCTGCGTCACGGTATTTTCTTCGGCGCCAATCAAAGTTACCGGAGTTACTTCTCCTTTTTCGTTAAACAACTGCATACAGCCCAATTTTTTCCCCAATATGAATTTCATAATAATTTTGACTCAAAAAAATCGGGACGCGCCCGATTTTTTTTAATACTACCGGAAAATCGCTATCCTTTCAAAACCATCCCTAAGGAACACCAAAGTTTTTACTTTACATCTTAATCTCCACATCCACTCCTGCCGGCAAATTCAAATTCATTAACGCGTCTATAATTTTGGGATTGGGGTTTAAAATATCAATCAAGCGCTTGTGCGACCTCATCTCAAACTGTTCCCGCGAGTTTTTATGCACAAAGGTGGAGCGGTTAACGGTATAGCGATGGATTTCGGTGGGCAAAGGCACCGGACCGACAATCTCGGCGCCGTTTCTTAAAGCAATATCAACAATCTGCTTGCAGGAAGCGTCAATTATTTTGCTGTCGTATGCCTTAATCTTTATGCGAAGCCGTTGTTTGATTTCTTCCACGGGGACTTTCGCGGGGATTTTCTTTGTGGCTACCGTCTTGGTGGATGTCGTGGGCATTTTATTTGTTTGGTGTAAAGTACAATTGTTTGTCGCTGATATCCGGTTTATTTTACTATCTTAAGAACCACACCCGCGCCAACCGTTTTGCCGCCTTCTCTGATGGCAAACCTTAATTTTTCTTCCAGGGCTACGGGAGCTATCAGTTTAACAGTTATCTTAACAGTGTCGCCGGGCATAACCATTTCCGTGCCTTCAGGCAAAATAACTTCGCCGGTAACATCAGTGGTTCTGATATAAAATTGCGGTTTATAACCCTTAAAGAAAGGCGTATGGCGGCCGCCTTCTTCTTTGGTTAAAACATAAACCTCGGCTTCAAAATCGGTGTGAGGCGTAATAGAACCCGGCTTGGCTAAAACCTGGCCGCGTTCCACATCTTCTTTCTTGGTGCCTCTAAGCAACAGGCCGGCATTGTCGCCCGCCTGGCCTTCGTCCAGAGAACGGTTGAACATTTCAATTCCGGTAATCACCGTTTTGACAGTCGGACGCAAGCCCACGATTTCAATTTCCTCGCCCAATTTTAATTTACCTCTTTCTATTCTTCCGGTAACAACTGTACCTCGGCCTTCAATGGAAAAAATATCTTCCACCGGCATTAAGAAAGGTTTGTCAACTTCTCTTTTGGGTTCGGGAATAAAATCATCCAAGGCCTGAATCAAATCCACGATGGGTTTGGTGGCCGGATCATCTATGGTCTTGGCCTCCAGGGCCTTAAGCGCCGAGCCCTTGATAATCGGAGTGGTGTCGCCGGGATATTCATATTTATTTAAAAGTTCGCGCACCTCGGCTTCCACCAAATCAACCAATTCCGGATCATCCACTTGATCCACTTTATTTAAGAAAACAATAACCGCCGGCACACCTACCTGTCGGGCCAAGAGAATATGCTCGCGGGTTTGAGGCATCGGGCCGTCGGCCGCCGAAACCACCAAAATCGCGCCATCCATTTGAGCGGCGCCGGTAATCATATTTTTAATATAGTCGGCATGGCCCGGCGCGTCAATGTGGGCGTAATGCCTTTTTTCGGATTCGTATTCGGAATGGTGCAGGGCAATGGTAATGCCGCGCGCTCTTTCTTCGGGCGCGTTATCAATATCATCAACTTTTTCCACCTTTTTAACCAGGCCCTTCATGTTTAAAACATGCAAAATAGCCGCGGTTAAACTGGTCTTGCCGTGGTCCACATGACCGATGGTGCCCACATTCAAATGGGGCTTGGTGCGATCAAATTTGTCTGCCATATTTGTCTAAATTTAACTTATTAAATTTAGCTACAAATACGAGCATCCCGCCGCAGGCGGGGCGACATACTTATAACTAAAACTATTAATTATGAAAATAAAAGACAAGATAAAAACACCTTTATTGTTTAAAGTAATTTACCAGGCCTTATCACTTAAATCTTAGCGTAAGACCATTGTAATATAGTGTCGGAAGGGAGTCAACCCCGCAAGACAACTTTAATCATTAAACCCAGTTATTGATCTTTTGCGGGTAAATATTTTTGATGTTTTTGATTTCTTTAACCTTATATCAATCGCTTCAACATACTAAATACTAATAGGCCTTAGCTCGATGTTTGATACGATAAATTTTAACCTGTTTATCCTTATCGCTGATTTCGTAAATAACCCGCCAATCACTAACTCTAATCCGATAGGCATTTTTAGCCCCGGCTAATTTTTTACAACCCGATGATTTGGGATTTTTTGCTAATAACAAAAGATGCTCGGTTATCCTTTTCCTTAAAGACAACTCGAGCACATCTAAATCTTTTTCTGCCCGCCGTTCCAGCAGAACCTTATACATGATCTTTTGTGTAATCCTGTAAATCCCGAAAATAGGTTTTACTTTTTTTTATTTGACGCAATTCAGCCAGATCTTCTTTTTCTTGGGCAATTTCAAGCAATTTTTTATAACGATCAATATCCAAAACCACGGCCTGTGGCTTGCCGTTTTTAAATATAATTCTTTCTTTTAAGAGGGTGGACATAACTAGATAATAAAACAAAATGTTTAAAAAAGAAAGCGGACGCCAATTTCGGCGGGATTCATGATTGATAGTTGTTTAAAAAATCACTTCCGCTGGTATAAGCCCACCAAAACTGTTTGGGCGAGAATGTGACCAGACATGGCTTTTTCTAGATCGGGTTTTTGGGATGATGAATCAATGTCCAACTTAATATCCAAAGCATACAACTTAAATTGATAATGATGTGTACCCGAGCCGGGGCAAGGACCGCCCCAGCCGGTTTGGCCAAAATCGGTGATGCCCATTATTGTTCCGACGGGTACGCTATTTTCGGCAATCTCGGTGGTCTCGGGTTTGATATTCCACACCAACCAATGGACCCAGTCGCCGCGAGGCGCGTCGGGATCATCCACAATCAGCACTAAACTTTTTGCCGCCACAGGAACATCCACTATCATCAACGCCGGATTAACATCCTCGCCGTCGCAGGTATACTTGGAAGGAATACTTTGGTTGTTAATAAAAGACGGACTGGTCAATCGCATATTTATGTTTTAGTTCTATATTACTATATTCAAACGATCGTCCAAAAATAGTAATATAGTAATTTGATATATCACCTATTATCCCCGTGGCCGTGAAGCGCGCCTCTTTTTTTGCGGGAAAATAATTTTTCTATGTTGCCCGAAGCAATTTTATCTAAATCAATTTTAAACTCCGAGGCAGTTTGCGAAACATACCACAGCGCATCCCCCAGTTCTTTGGTTAAGTCGTCTTTAAATTCTTTGGTGACAACGCCGTTGTCGTCGCGCAACATTTTTTTTACTTTCTCGACCACCTCGCCCGCCTCTCCCGCCAAACCTAAAACCGGATAAATACCGGTGCCGATTTTTTTAAGAGCCGGAACTTTTTTATACAACGCCGTTCGGGCAGTTAATTTTTGGTATTCAGAAAAAGTCATAATTAATTTAACAATAAATAAATCAGCAATCCGTGAAAGCACCAAACAATCCATTACGCTATCGCCATAATTATTAATATGCGTTGAAATTAATAAAAAAGCAATGGATCATATTAGGTAGACCAGCGCCTGGTTGTGCTAAAATAAAAATGTTAAATTTTAACCGATGTCCAGAATTAAATATATTTTTGTTTCCGGCGGCGTAATGTCCTCGGTCGGCAAGGGCATAGCGGCCGCGTCGCTTGCCAAATTATTACAGAGCAAGGGTTATCGCGTCTGTCCGGTAAAGTGCGAAAATTACCTTAATATTGATGCTGGCACTATCCGCCCCACCGAACACGGTGAGGTTTTTGTTTGTGACGACGGCATGGAAACGGATCAGGATATCGGCACTTACGAACGCTTTTTGGATCAGTCGCTTTCACGCGCCAATTTCATTACTATGGGCCAGGTTTATCAAACCGTAATTGAACGAGAGCGATCTTTCGGCTACGCCGGCGAGGATGTGGAAGCCATTCCGCATTTGTGCGATGAGATTATTAACCGTATAAAAGAAGCCGGCCATAAAGAGCGGGCCGATATCGTGATGGTGGAATTAGGCGGCACAGCCGGCGAGTATCAGAATGTTTTTTATTACGAGGCCTCGCGCATTATGAAACTGCGCAATAAAGACAGCGTCTTGCAGGTGCATGTCGGTTATTTGCCCACCCCGCCCACCATTGGCGAAATGAAATCCAAGCCCGTGCAAACCTCGGTGCATATTTTAAACTCCATGGGCATTCAGCCGGATTTTTTAGTGGCCCGAGCCGAAAAACCTTTGGATAAAAAACGCAAAGATCGCTTAGCCATGTTCTGCAATATGGACAGCGCCGATATCATTTCCAACCCGGATTTGGACTCGGTTTATGATGTGGCCTTAAAATTTGACGAACAGCACTTCGCCGATAGGATCTTGAAACGCTTTCGCTTAAAACCCCAAAACCGCGATCTAAAGGACTGGGCCAAACTGGCGGCCACGGTAAAAACCGTGGAGCGAGAAATTCCGATTGGTTTGATAGGCAAATATTTTGCCACGGGCGATTATATTTTGGCCGATGTTTATCTTTCGGTGATTGAGTCGTTAAAATACGCCGGTTGGAGCCACAGCATTAAACCCAAATTCCATTGGATTGATTCAGAAAAGATTGAAAGTGACGGCGCGGCCAAACACTTGCGCGGCCTGGCTGGAGTGGTGGTGCCGGGCGGTTTTGGCAGTCGCGGCGTTGAGGGTATTATTCAAGCTATTCAATACGCCCGTGAAAATAAAGTTCCGTATTTTGGTTTGTGCTACGGCATGCAATTAGCCACAGTGGAAGTGGCCCGCCATTTAGCGAATTTGGCCGGCGCCCACACCACCGAGGTTAACGCCAAGACCCGTCATCCGATTATTCATATTATGCCTGAACAAGAAAAAAAGATGTTGGAGCGTTCTTACGGCGCCACTATGCGTTTAGGCGCTTGGGAAACCAAACTGGTTAAGGATTCCAGGGTTTTCCGGGCTTATGGCCAAAACAAAATCAGCGAACGGCATCGCCATCGTTTTGAATTTAATAACGCTTATCGCGCGAAACTTGAAGCCGCGGGTTTAAAAATTTCCGGCGCTTCAACCGACGGTCGTATTGTGGAAATTATAGAATTAGAAAATCATCCTTGGTTCGTGGGCGTCCAATTCCATCCGGAATTCAAATCCCGCCCACTGCGACCCCATCCTCTGTTCCGGGATTTTATGGGAGCGTGTTTAGATAACCATAAATCAGAAAAATAACTGATGCGGTATTCATTGTACAAAATTCGAACCTTTTTTGAAACCAATCCTGACGAGGAATGAATCGCCCCGCCACCGCCTCGCAGAGCCTCGGCTGAATTTTCCGCCCGCAGGAGGGGTCTGGGGAGGAATGCGGGCGGGTTTCGGACTGGGGGTTTTCGGAAATTCGGCGGCTTATGAATTTTGCTCAACCTTTCTAATTCTATCGGCTATTTCATCAAACCTATCTTTATCGTCTAATCGCTCTCGTACTTCTTCAAATGTCAGCCAGTGTCCACCCTTGCCTTCCAAAACATCAAATTTTTCTTGATCTGTGTGATACAAAAACATATATCTGATATTTTTGCGCTCATTCCACATCGTTATAGAAGTGCCAAAATATTTCAATTCTTCGGCGCGGACATCAATTTGCAATTCTTCTTTCGTCTCGCGGATTACAGCTTGTGTTGGTGTTTCTCCAATCTCAATTTCACCACCGAAATAACCCCAATCAGGTTTTTTATGTCCGCGCCTGTCTTGAATCAAAATTTGATGTTTTGAATTGATAGGGACGATAAGGGCTTTGCGGTTATCGAAATCAATAATTTTTTCCAACAATTCTGGAAATTCCTCTGTTCCCATATCGCCAAGTGTATAGTGTCCGTGTCCTTTCAATTCGATAACCGCTCCGCCCAATGCTTGGTGAAAAATTTTCAAACTTTCTCTCCCCTCATCCTCCTCGTCGTCAGCCGTAAACATCACGATTTCGCTCACTCTCGATTTTATATTTTCATCAATCGGATAAGTGTAGAACTCCTTCCTAAACTCATCATCTTTGTCAGGAATTTTCCACGGAGCAACGAGGACAAGTTTGAAAATTTTTCTCTTTGTTTCGCCAAGCCAACAAACCAAGAAAGCGGAACCGCAACTATGCCCGACCAAAATAGTATTTTCGCTAACTTCGTATTTCTCAAATTCGGCTTTGAATTTTTGATAGTTTGGCTCCCACGGGTCGGGCATAAGTGGCGTTTCTGTTGATATTCCCAATGCGACAAGATTCCGTTTTAGCCAAGGAATCCAGTGTTTATCGTAAGTCCTCGTTTCTGGGTTCATAGCTTTTTCAGCATCCGAGGGACAGCCATGAATGATTATGCAATTTTGTTTAATCTCTTCCATAAATTAGGTAGTGTGCTCCAAGAAAATGCTTAACTCTCTCAATGGTCTTTTCTCGTTATCCCAAAAATGAGTTTTGATACCGACAGATTGAGCACTTTTTACCGCTTCGGAATTATGCTCAAAATAAACAACATCTTCCGACTTCAAATTAAAATGCTCCAGCATTTTCTTGTAGTATTCAGGGTTCGTTTTTTCAGGATCGTGTTTGAGCGTAAAAACTTTGTATGGCATTTTGTCTAATCCAAATTTCTTAAACTGCTCGTCATTTGCACCAGTGAGAATTATTTTTGTATTCGGAAACTCATCAAGCATTTTCCGCATTGGCTCAAAAACCTCAAAACCGTTTTCGGTTTCTATAACAAACGCATCTACGGCATCAACGAGAATTGTTTTCATAAATTAAAATTTTGGGTTAAATAATTTTTTAAGTTCCTCTTTCTTTTCGGGGTGAAGTTTCGCCTCGTAAAGCATTGGGATAATTTCTTTTTCAACAAAATTTTTATTTACTGCAATTTCAATAAACTCATCGAGATTAACCAATTTAAGATTGATTTTTTCGCCAGCGTCTAAATTCATATCCGCTACTTTCTTTAGTCCTTTCGCGATAAAAGTGTAAACAACCCAGTCAATTTTTGATGTTGGGTGTTGAGCGTCCCAAAGAACAAACTCCGAAGCTTCGTACCCACTTTCTTCAAGTAACTCTCGTTTTGCCGCTTCCAAAATATCCTCGCCCTCATCAACTCTCCCGCCGGTTGCCCCGATAAAAGGTTCTTTTCCGGGTTGCTCTTGTTCTGTAAGTATAATTTTTCCGTCATCCAAAACTGGAAATACCACAACGGTGTCGGGGCGTTTTAGTTTTTCAAAAAGAGTTTTTGTTCCGTCAAAAAGTTCTTGCTCCCATTGATAGACATCAAAAAGCACTCCGCCAAAAACCTTTTTGGCGTTATCTGGGATTGGTTGCTTGGATTTTGGTCGTTTTACTTCCATAAGTTTTATACTCCACTTATTTTGCCATGCGTTTTCTGAATTGCGGCACGAGCGGAAGCGGCCTTGTCCGCTTTTTCCTTAGCAATAATTTTTTCGTCGAGAATTTGCTCAATTCCAATTTTCACTGTTTCAAAATACTGCAAACACTCATCCTCGCCCAAATCGTGAATGCCTTTACTCAAGATTGCATATAGTGAGCGATTCTCAACAAGGAATTCGGGTAAATGTTCTTTTATCATTTCGATCTTGTCATCCATTCTCGCTCGCATGTATGCTTCGTCCGAGAACGATTTATCTTCGGATTTGGCCTTTTGGTGAGCTTCATCTATCAAATTCTCAAATACGCGCCGCAAATAGACGAAGGAACCGATACCAACACCATGTGCCGAAAGCCCTATACCACGCGTAAATTCTTTGTACTCTTCTTCGCCAAGAATTTTCCGATATTTTTCTGCTTGCGGGATTTGAAAATCGGCAGTAGAAGGCCATTGGCCGATTTTCACTAACTTTTCTTTACCAAGTTTAATATAGTAAGAAAAATACTGATGATTTGAATTTCGCGAACAAGTGTAAGAATTTCTCCTGAACCCTGAATCAGATTTTAACCAAGATGAGTATGTAGAGGCGTAGTTATGTCCTACATATTCGCGTGAATCGAAGACGCTTTCTTTGTCGCACCAAATACAATAAGCGTCCATCGTTCCCGAGTGTGCGATCAATTCATAGGCTTTTTCAGCAACAACTCCGATGGTGAGGTCTAGTTCATGGTACAAAGGCATTTCAAGATGAAACGCCTTAGGTGATTCTAGGTACTGGTCAATTTTGATTTCTTCCTGTTCTTGTTCTTCTGGCATAAATTTATTTTTTCAAAAGGTCATCAACCGAAACACCAAGGGCTTTCGCAATTTTTTGAATCGTTTCAATGGTAGGGTTGGGGCTTTCGTCCAACTCTATCTTAACAACTGTATTAAGCGACAAATCGGCAAGTTTAGACAACTTATCTTGCGAAAGTCCCTTATCCTGTCTGTATTGTTTTATGTTCTTGCCTATTGTGGACATAGTAGATTATAATGTATGGAGTATGATATAATACATTTTATGACTTGCAATACAATAATATCATTTTCCAATTCTTTTTTCAATGCCGCCGAATTTCCGAAAACCCCCAGTCCGAAACCCGCCCGCATTCCTCCCCAGACCCCTCCTGCGGGCGGAAAATTCAGCCGAGGTTTTGCCAAATCCTTTCCCCCAGAAAATAGTTTTGGCA